>ERZ824598.408-NODE-408-length-70323-cov-23.822565_pt1 | contig 70323 bp, 46 predicted proteins | sample MGYA00519934_ERZ824598 | MGnify/ENA primary metagenome ERZ824598 (study PRJEB31778, sample SAMEA3449177) | human gut metagenome | biome: human gut; feature: human-associated habitat; material: faeces | place: United Kingdom | collected 2010/2012 ...
TATCGACTTTATATGCCATATTACTTTTTAGGGACATTTACTGAATATCCCTATGTAAAAACTGGCTGTCTCACCTGTCGTCTTTTTTATCAGGTCGCCGAAATAGTTGGACGACATGCACAGTTTGTCTGCGCAGTATTGCACTGTCGGTAGTCCGCTTTTCATTTGGCTTTTTTGTTCATAGTAGTTGCGCAGCAGATTGTCGAATTTCATAAGTATGTCTGAATTGACCAGTTTTCGTGTCAAAAATTGTCTGTTGTAGAAACGTTGGCAGAAATTGAGAACCAACTCAATGTATCCAACAATAATGCTATCTTGGAGTTCATCGTGCCTCTTGCCCAACTCGTTGCGTATCTGTTCCATAAGCGAAACAAAGATGTCATGTTCTTCATCGCTCATGTGCAATGCCTCATTTACCCTGTAATCGAAGAACGAGTATGTTTTTATTTTTTTTCTCCAGCGGAGTGTTGTGCAGCAGGTCTGGGTGAAACAGCAGAGCCCATCCGGTCAAAACAACTTTTTCTCCATTGTCTTCCTTGCCTCCTATCTGTCCTGGTGCAACACAGATGACAGTTCCTTTCTTGTAATCGTATTTCCCGCATCCGTATGAAAGATCAATGTCGGCTTCATCGTGAAAAAATATGCCGTAGACATAGTAGTTGTTCAAGCAATGGCGTACAGGAGATACCTCTGCATAATTTATCACGCTTACAAGCGGATGACGATCAACGTGTCCCACCCAACGGCTGTAATCGCCGACATTTTTAATTTTCATGATCTTGCTCATTGTCCACAGATAGATTTTGGTTTATGCAAAAATACATTTTGCTCTCAATTGATGCAATACGTATTTGTGGCTATTCAGTGATAATGTTACGAGAATCCCATTTATCGTTACAGCAATGATTCCTATGCCTGATATTTTTGCATCGTAAAAAATTAAAATATGAAATGCTCCTTTGATATACCAGCCGATTTATATAAAGACGAGCTTGTATGCTTTATAGCCGATCGTTACAACAAAACTGCAATGCAGATTTTGTTGGCATTTCTTGCACAAGAAGGTTATGCTGTAGACGATACTGTCGACAAGCCTGTTTCAATCCATTTGGAAGACAATGAAATGGAAATACTTAGAGGTCTTATAAATGAATGTCATTTGTTTAAAAAAGTATAGAATATGGACAGAAGGGAATTTTTAAGAACATCCTCTTTAGCTGCATTGTCAGCAATGGGAACGTTGACAGGAGTTTCTAAAGCTTTTGAAAGGTTGTCGCCTCATACGGAAGACCTGAATACTTCGGGAAACACTCCTTCGGAAGGAATGGAGCATCGCAAGTTGGGAAAGATTGATGTTTCGGCTATAGGTCTCGGATGCCTTCCTATGGTCGGATATTATGGTGGCAAATATGACAAAAGAGATATGATAGCCTTGATTCGCCGTGCATACGATAATGGTGTAACATTCTTCGATACGGCAGAGGTCTATGGCCCATATACCAGTGAAGAGTGGGTTGGTGAGGCCCTTGCTCCATTCCGCGATAAAGTAAAGATTGCTACAAAGTTCGGATTTGGTGTGGAGGAAGGAAAGCCTACATCTTTAAATAGCCAGCCTGACCACATACGTCGTGCAGTCGAAGGATCTTTGAAAAGATTGCGCACAGACCATATAGATCTGCTTTATCAACATCGTGTAGATCCTAATGTTCCGATGGAAGACGTTGCATCTACGGTAAAGACATTGATGCAGGAAGGAAAAGTCCTGAATTGGGGATTGTCCGAAGCCAGCGCTCGTTCCATTCGTCGTGCTCATGCCGTTTGTCCTTTATCTGCCGTACAGAGTGAATATGCAATATGGTGGCGTGAACCTGAAACGAAAATTTTCCCTACGCTGGAGGAACTCGGTATCGGCTTTGTACCATATTGTCCTCTTGGACGTGCTTTTCTCACGGGAGTTATTGACGAAAATAGCCGGTTCAAAAAAGGTGATCGTCGATGGAATCTGCCTCAGTTTACTCCCGAGGCTCTGAAACATAATATGCCTTTGGTTGATCTTGTTCGCATATGGGCCGCACGTAAAGGTGTGACTCCTGCTCAATTCGCTCTTGTTTGGATGCTTTCGCGTAAGCCGTGGATTGTGCCGATTCCTGGCACAACCAATGCATATCATCTTGATGATTTCTTAGGTGCCGGCAATGTGCGTCTTTCTGCTTGGGAGATGGAAGCATTTGACAGGGATTTCTCAAAGATAAATCTTATGGGACACCGTGCAGACCCGTTTACGGAGAGTCAGATCGACAAGTAAGTTCATTCTCGATTTTTTGTTGTATGATACAGCCATTCATAAGCTGTATTCTGTATTGGCGGAAATACTTTTGTAGGGCATTGTTTGTGATTCCATGTCTTTTATATGCCAGTTGTCTAAGATTAAGTTTTCTTGCTTGTTGTTTGTGCGTTCCGTTGTGTATCGGGCTTTTTGAATAGAATTTCTACTATTTTAGTCATATTTTCATCCTGCTGAAGCTTTGTTTTGTTTTACTTTGTAATTGCAAACACAGCTTCAGCGCTGTTGGCTTTAGGGCGATGGTGCAGTGCTGCAAGATTTGCATATAAATTTATGCCGATGAAAAACATTAGGAAAATTTCAGCTGATGCGCTATTGAAACTCTTTATCATGGTGTTCATGTTTTCTTTGAGCGTAAGTGCCGATGGTGCTTGGGGACTCAGCAAGAACGACATGATACGCTATTCCGTAAACAATGGTCTTCCTGCCAATGAGGTCCATTCCGTCTATCGCGACCGCGATGGCTTCTTGTGGGTGGCTACACGTTATGGAATAGGATTCTATGACGGATATTCATTTCGGACGTTCAAGTCTGATTTAAGGTCGCCGGACCTTTTGACCAGCAACAACATCCAATGTATGGTCGAAGACACCCATCAGCAGATATGGTTCGGCACGCAGAACGGCATAAATGTTCTTGACAAGAAAACATGGACTTTCTGGCATAAGGATCTTGAAGGTATATACAATAAGAAAGTATCATGTCTGCTTGTTTCCCGTGATGGTTCTGTTTGGATTGGAACTGAGAGCGGTTTGTGCAGATATGATTATGACAAGAAGTCTTTCAAACTCTATTCTGGTGAAGTTACAGGCAATGTTCTTTCTGGTACGGCTATCAAATCATTGATGGAGGATTCCAAAGGCAACATCTGGATTGGTACGTGGAGTGCCGGTCTCTATCGTTATTCACCTTCTCAGAAACGTTTCTTTTCTTATCCCAAGATGAACTGGCGCAACTCTGCCCATGTACTTTATGAAGATGTAAAAGGAAATATATGGGTAGGAGCTTGGGATGGAGGATTATATCTTCTTCAGCATCCTTACGACATGAAGAGGTGTACATGGAAGGTTTTTGTACACGAGCCGGATAATCCTCAAAGTCTCGGCGACAATATGGTCTATTCTATCGGTACGGACGAGAATACCGGCAATATATGGATTGGTACACGAAGCGGATTGAGTGTTCTTGACAAGGACGATTTTTCTGTATTCTACAATTATCATGTCAACCATAAATCCGATTTTTATTTTCCTTGCCGTGAAGTCAATTCCATTGTCAGTGATGCCAGCGGCAATATGTGGCTCGGAACAGCCAACAGTGGTCTGGTAATGGTCAAGCGCAATAACCATTTCTTTGAGAATTTCACCATTGATTATTCCAAGGACAACATTCTGACTCCGTCTGCAAATGCAATATATGTTGATGACCGCAACCAGCTTTGGTGGGGATTGACGTCGCAGGGATTCATGCGTATGGACCTCGATACGCGGACGTTCCAGCATTTCAGTTCCATGCCCGAATTCAAGAACATAAAGACCATGTCTTCTGTCAATTGCTTCATGAAGCGCAAAATTACAGGCGAACTGTGGATAGGTCTTTTCGGTGATGGTGTTTGCGTTTACGAAGAAGGCCACGAAGCCAAAATCTTCAACTCATGGAACTGTTCCTTTATAAAGGACAACAGTGTTTATTCTTTGTTTGAAGACCATGACGGCAATGTGTGGATTGGAACAAAAGCCGGTCTGAGCATTCTGCAGACCAACGGAAACGGTTATATCTTTAACTCACTGCATGTCGACGGACACGACTACAGTATAAGTACAATAAACTGTATCAGCCAGGACAGCGAGGGTAATATTTGGATTGCTACTGATGAAGACGGTATCGTGAAGATGTCCGGCGATTTCATGCACCCGAAGAAAATTAAGAGCAAGGCATACGGCCATTGGAACAATGCCATGCCGACATCTGGTATCTTGTGCATTTTTGTCGATTCTCAGCAACGGATCTGGGTAGGTACACAGAATTGCGGACTTTTCACGTACGACAGGGCTCATGATTGCTTCAAGCCTGTGAAGATATACAATTCTTTGCTGTCAGACCGTGTGACCAGTATCGAGGAAGACGATATGGGCAATCTCTGGCTCTCCACCGGAAGCGGACTTGCCTGCTTCAATCCTGATAATACTGAAGAGAGCGACGTGAAAATCTATTCAGAAGCCGACGGTCTGATAAACATGGAGTACAACCGAAACTCTTCTTTCTATATCGACGGCAAAATGTTCTTCGGCGGCTTCAACGGTATAAGCCGTTTTACACCATCGTCTATTGTCACAAGCCGTTCAAAGGTTTCCGTATTCTTTACAGACTTCAGCTTCGGCAATGTGAGCATATACGATATGAATTATGAAGACATCAAGTCGCATTGCGCCTCTTTGCCTGTCTGCGCCGAAAAAATCATAGTTCCTGATGATTGCAAGATGCTTACCATATCGTTTTCTTCGCTGATGTATTCATCCACTCGTCAGGCACGTTACGCTTATAAACTCGAAGGTTTCGACAATGATTGGCAGTATACACTAGGAGAGCGCAATTTTGCTTCATACAGCAATCTGCCTTACGGCACATACAAATTCCGGTTGAAAGCTGCGAATGAGAACGGTGTATGGAATGACGGCGAAAAGGTTCTGACAGTGGTAGTTGCCGCTCCATGGTATGCAACGTCGTGGGCCTATGCAGCTTATTTTGTGATATTCGCATGCATCGTTCTATGGCTAGTACTGAATGCGCGCCGTCAGTATAAACTTAAACGCACGCTCTATTATCAGAATGTTGAGAAGGACTCTTTGGACAAGTTGAATCATGCCAAGATGCAGTTCTTTACAAATATTACCCACGAATTGCTGACTCCTCTCACCATTATATCGGCCTCAATAGAAGAGCTGCGGACACAATATTCGTCCGGAGCTGAGCTTTACGACGTGATGACCTATAATGTCAATCGTCTGCTCCGTCTGCTTCAGCAGATACTTGATTTCAGAAAAGCCGAAACCGGCAATCTGCGTCTGCGAGTGTGTCGTGGCGACATAATATCTTTTGTGCGTACATGCACGGAAGAGTTCATACCACTCATGAAGCGCAGCGGAATAGATTTCCAGTTCACAACGTCTGTCAATTCTCTTTACGGATACTACGATTCCGATAAGCTTGAAAAGATACTTTACAATCTGCTTTCCAATGCGGCAAAGTATAACGATAAGGATACCGGTTTCGTAAATCTTACAATAGAGACTGAGGACCGCAACACTGTTGTCATAAAAGTAGAAGACAACGGAAAAGGTATTTCCAAGAAAGTAAGGAAACGTATTTTCGACCGCTTCTATGAAGATTCCGGCTACGGCGGTACTTCGAAGGGAAATGGCATAGGCCTTTCATTGACATTGGATCTCGTAAAACTCTGCAAGGGAGAAATCGAAGTGGAAAGCGAGGTCGGCAAAGGCTCTGTCTTCATCGTCAAACTGCCTATTTCCAAGGATGCGTTCAGCGAGGACGATATGGTCGAGGACGACTGTTACGATGTCAAGTCGGATGTCAAGAACCTTTCTGATGAGTCTGTCGACGGTGAAGTGTGGTTCGATTCGGAGAACAACAAACCTACCATACTTATTGTTGAGGACAACGAAGATCTGTAGCAGGTCATGAAGCGTCTTTTGAGCCGTGACTATAATGTCATAACAGCCAACAACGGAAAAGAAGGTCTTGAAGTCGTAAAGCACAACGAAGTGAATCTCATAATTTCCGATGTCCTTATGCCGGAAATGAACGGACTCGTGCTGTGCAAGTATCTTAAGGACAGTATCGACTACTGCCACATACCGATAATACTCCTCACTGCCCTAAACAAGGACGAGGACAAGGTTGATGCTTACGAGTCGGGAGCCGATGCCTACATCACCAAACCTTTCGACATGATGGTGCTTAAGTCCAGAATAAAGAATCTGTTCAAGGTTGCCGAAAGAAATGCCCGCAATTTCCGAAGCAGTTTCTCTGTCGACGATCAGGCTGGTATGGTTTCCATCGATGAGGCTTTCATGCAGAAAATCATAGACTGCATAAAGAAGCATCTCGATGATCCGGATTTCGACCAGCAGCAGTTGTTTGAAGAAGCCGGAATAAGCAAGTCCACGTTATATCGCAAGCTCAAGATGCTTACCGGACTGAGTCCTTCGTCGCTTATAAGGAAGTACAGGCTTGAAACGGCGCGCAAGATGCTCGAAAGCAATAAGCATCTTCGTGTATCGGAATTGGCATATTCTGTAGGTTTCAATGACCCTAAGTATTTCAGTTCGATATTCAAGAAAGAATATGGAATGCTGCCTAGCGAGATGCAGCAGAAATTTCAGGCAAAAGATGTTGCGGACAGCGAACGTCAGCAATGATATGCCATTCCATAATTATTGAAGACACAAAAAGTCCATTTTTCGGTGGTGGTGAAATTTTTTTCTACCTCTTTGATTCATTTTTCACCGTATTCTCGAGCTGGAATACCTAATTTTGCCACCGTCGGGAGACTTTTGGACCTAACCCTAATACAGTTTCTCGATTCAGCTGTGAAGTTGATTAGCTTTTCAATTGTGTGGATGAGAAGGTATTTATTGTAGTTTTAAGATCTGACTATGTATTATTTGGTCAAGGCATTAGATAGATAGTTTAGTAGATTAGATTGATTGTCGGAGACTACTGGATGGCAGGCGTGCCATACCAGAGTCTCCATTTTTTTGTCTGTCTATTCTGATTCATAGCGCCTGGGTTTACCTGGTTGCAGTTCTTTCTTCTTGGAGATAGGTATATTCATATTGTGAGATATGTTTGTTTATAATTCCAGGCGCTCGCATTGCATTTTCCGGGCACTCGGAATTTCATTCGCGAGCCCTCGCAATAATTCTTTTTTATGCTTGTCCTGATGTCTTTCCCATCAAATCGTTGGTCTGTATTTTAGCTTTTATGTATATGTCTTCTGACGGTGTTTCCTATATTCATACTATGCGGTGAGTACGTTGAAACTGTTTAAATCATGTTCCTCATTTGGAGCAAAAACGTATTGAAAAAGACGCATTGAAAGATATTTCAACCTATTTGACACATTTTTTGCCTATAATTGTATTGTATATTCTTAACTTTGTTACAAAGAAAACGAAAGCGCAATCCATAAAATATGGATGTTGTTAACATAAATCTTTATTATGAATGTGAAATTTTACACTGCACTTGTTGTATCTTTCTTGTTTGCCGTAATAGGTGCTGAAGCAAATGATGTCGAGGTTGTAGGTTCAATCTCAGAACCTAGAGTTCTTGATACGGAAACCGATCTTCATGTCACCTCTGCGGATAATCCGATATCAGCTTCAATTGATGTTCGCAATGAAGAGTCTTTTCTCTATTTCGATAATGTGAAACCAGAGACACTTCTCGACAAGTACGGTTCATATATTACAGTCAATGGTGAGGCTATGCAACCGGATGTGAATTGCCGTCTTGCCATCTATCGCCATGGATGCGTAGTGACTCCTCGCGGAACGGATTTCGAACCGTTGACGACCTATACGTCTGTCGATTTCGCAGGACAGCAGCAGTCGCATGCTGTAGGTCTGTATTACAGCAATGCACCGGCCGAGCAGGTGGAAGATGAGTTGAGGGCTTCTTTGGACAACGACAATGCCATACGTTCGTTCCGTCTGAAACGCGGATATATGGCCACTTTTGCATGTGAGTCTGACGGTACAGGCTACAGCCGTTGCTTTATTGCCGATAAGGAAGACCTCGAGGTTGCCGAGCTTCAGAAGGAGCTGGCTGGAAAGATTTCTTTCGTACGAGTGTTCCGCTGGAATGATGTAACCAAGAAGGGGTGGGTAGGCTCGATAGATAACGGCCAGACAGCCGACTGCAGATATGTGCGTCAGCAGACCGATAAGGTAAACGGTACGTGGTACTACAACTGGAGTCCTACAACTGAGTGGACATCTGAGCCTGGCAATACATCTGTCGACTATAATCACGAGTTTGTTCCTGAAAAATGGGGATACGGTGGTGAGGATGATTGGAAAGCCATCTTGAACAACCGCACGTCAAGCCATCTTAACGGATATAATGAACCAGATCACACTGAGCAGTCAAATGTTTCCGTTGAACGGGCAATCGAGGAATGGCCTCGAATGCTTCAGAGCGGTATGCGTCTGGGCTCGCCTGCAACGACCGACAACCGATGGTTGTTTGAGTTTGTCCGTGAGTGCAGGAAGAAGAATTATAGAGTTGATTATGTCAACATACATGCCTATTGGGGAGGCATGACCGGACGCGACTGGTATAATGAGCTTAAGAAAGTGCACGATGCTACCGGTTTGCCTATATGGATTACGGAATGGAACAACGGAGCCAACTGGACCCACGAAAGTTGGCCTTCAGGCGATGAGGCTCAGAAGCAGCATCAGCTTGAGGCGTTGAAAGGCATATTGCAGGTGCTCGATACATGCAGTTTTGTTGAGCGTTATTCCATATACAACTGGGTGGAGGACAAGAGAGCGCTTCTGCTCAACGGCCAGCTTACGCCAGCCGGTGAATATTATGCGGCTGATACTTCCGAGTTGGCATACCGTGCCGACATGCAGGTTGTTCCTGAGTGGAACATAAACGAATCGCCGGTTTTGTCTTATACTTACAGGCCTTTGGAGAAAAGCATACAGCTTTCTTGGAGCGACAGCAATGGTGAGCAGGTCGGAGGTTTCGTGCTTGATAGGGAATACGACGGTGAGAGCGAACAGGTATTTAAGACATCCAGCAGTTATGACAACTCCTTTTGTGATCCGGTTGTAAAAGACAAGGCCGTTTCAAATGTTGATTATACGCTTTGGAACCTTGACGGCAACGGTAATAAAAAGAAATACTCAAACAAGGTTGGATATTCTGTTGTAGACAATTCTACTGCCGAACCTTATTTTTTCAATGCTCTGGCACTTAATTCTTGGAAACTTTACGCTTTCGGCAATTCGTATGAGCAGAAGCCGATTCTTCTTCAGGGCGTGCCTACAGATAGAATCAAGACAGCCTTGACTTTTCGCGTGAAAGGGCTCGACGAGTATTCCATGCAGTTCCGTTTGAAGAATTGGGAGTACCAGGGCGTACAGACATACAATTATCCGGACACCTTGGCCTGTGCTCTTCTTTCATCAGGCACAACGGAACTTGCAGGCATGTCGTTGGTTGTGGATTCTATAGAGAATGTGACTGATGAGTGGATGCATGTGTCTTTCTCTAAGGCTTTTGACACTGTTCCTGTTGTAGTAGCCTCTTCCCAGACGTCAAACAATGATACGGCCTATCTGGTCAGAATAAAGAATGTCACATGTGAGGGGTTTGACGTATCTCTTAATTTTGAAGAAAAGCTCAGGACTGAAATAAAGGCCGTAGGTGAGACTGTTGCCTATATGGCTGCAACGGAAGGACAGTCTGAATGGAACGGTATGCTGATTGAAGCAGGACGGACTCCTGAAGAAAGTGTAGGCGATGAGCGTAGCGATGCTTATGTTTTGAATCTTAAATCAGAATTTGCAGATGTTCCTTTCTTTTTCGGTTCTTTTCAGACATGTTCTGATGATGTGGCGGCATCCCCGCGTATAAAGAAAAGAAGTGTCAATGAGGTTACCTTGTTTCGCGAGCGTGAAATATCTTCATCGACTGATAGAGTAGCTCCAGAGTCGCTTGGATACATAGCTGTAGGCGAAAAGGCAACGGCAAGTGGTATTTCTGATATTGAAAATTCTGTATCTACTGGACATTTTGAAGTTTTTTCTGTAAACGGATATAAGATTCTCGAGGGTGAAAAGTTTGCCGACAATTTCTCTGCCGACCTTCCTGCAGGTATATATGTTTTGAGAAAAGACGGCATCAGCAGTAAAATCATAATCGGAAAATAGCATATTTATTTACTAACTTAAAAAACAACCAAGATGAGAAAAACATTTCTGTTTTGCGGCATGGCATTGGCCTCATTGATGGCAGTGCCGGTAAATGCCTTGGAAAACTCACCTTCTCCTTTGGTTCAGGTCGAAGATGGCTCGGGCATCTTTGTGACTCTGCCTAGGATGAGCGGTGAAGCAGAACTGCGTACGGCGAGCAATATCTCTGGTACGTTGTTCATCAACGGAACTGGTGCATCTGAGACATTCCAGGTCAGCTGTGAAGGTCTGACCGACGATGTTGAGCTGATTGCACCTGCTGGTTTCAGTGTGTCTCCTTCTGTTGTTTCGAAGGATGCAAAAGATGTTGATGTCACAGTTACTTTCAACAGCTGGAAGAACGAGGGCTACGGCATTCTGTATCTGAAGAGCGGAATGGTCAGACGCAAGGTGGTACTGAGAGCATACGGTACTCCGCTGGAGAAGAAAGCCTTGTCGCTCGACAACAACTTGTTTGTGGGAGATGACGCTTTTGAGGTAACAAAGCGTGATGGTTTTGAAATCGATGCCGACAAGGGCTACACCGTTGAGGTGAAGGTGAAGGCGTCGGATGAGAAGACCGTGTTCAATCCTTATTTCATAACTGAAGACGGATATGGCTTTAAAGGCGGTATTTCAGGAAAAGGAATGAGCAAGTATAATTCCACTTCAGAGTTGAGCATCTCGAATCCTGCTACTCACGGAGGAGATTTCTACAACAATGATGGGGAATTCCATGTATACCGTTATGCTGTAACTCCAGACAAGCGCGTGTTCATCTACCGCGATGGCCTTGCTGTAGATACAGTCCGTATGGCCGATCTTGGAAATCAGCCTGACTGGACTGATGAAACTGGCGATTATGTTGAAAACCTTGTGAAGAATCCTGGTTTTGAAGGAGAATGGAACTGGAGTGCAAGCCGCAATATTGTAACCGATATTGAGGGCTGGAACGTAAGTCCTTTCGACCAGTACAATTCAACTCAGGAAATCATTGACAGTTGCGAAATCGACATGAATCAGGATGAAAGCAACCATGCTCTTTCTGTCGACCGCTATATGTGGAGCGACGGTTGGGCTGCTGCTGAAATCTCTCAGATTGTTGATGTCGCACCTAACGAAACTTATTCGTTCTCTGCTCTTGCCAAGGGTGGTCTTAAGAGCGACGGAACAATTCTGGGTTCATTGAGAATTTCAGAAGTCCAGAATCCTGACAAGAATAAAAAGATTTCTGTAACAAGCGAAGATTTTGAAACTTATGCAACAGATTATACTACAAGTGCTGACTGTCGTCAATTGCGCATAGCATGTTATCTGGAGCGTGACAAGTGGGGTGCAAGTATTACTCCTATTGTTGTGGATAACGTTAAGTTGACAGGTAAGTCGCGTTTATATAAGCAGATGATAGGTTATGAAAATTCGGGTGCGGAAGTGGAGTATATGACTTTCGATCTTACAGGCGCATACGCTCCTGAATTTGCTGTTATCAATACATCTGTTGACTCTCTGTCAATCAAGGGTACAGGTGCAAGCCAGACATTCACAGTCAATGCATCAGCTCTTCAGAGCGACAAGCCAATTATGATTACAGCTCCAGCCGGCTTCAGCGTAAGCCCTGCAGAGCTTCCTTACAATGCAGAAAATGCAGAAGTGACAGTGACCAATACTAGCACAAAGAAGGGTACATACGGCAAGCTCGTTCTCCGCAGCGGTTCAGCTCGTGCTTATGTTCATCTTTGGGGTGAAGGTACTCCGCTCGAAAGAAAAGATATTTCCAGCAATCAGAATATAGCTGTTGAAGGTTCTGATGGTGCAGAAGTAGCTGAAGCTGACGGATTTGTTCCAGATATGAGCAAGGGCTATACAGTTGAGTTCCGCGCAAAGACAAGCGATCTTAAGGGTGGTGTATATCCTTATTTCCTTACAAATGACGGTCTTGGCTTCAAGGGATATGTATCCGGTGAAGGTATGGGCAAGTACAATTCTACTTCAGAATTGAGCATATCTAATCCATACATGGTAAGTGGCTCATTCTATAATGATGATGAAGAATACCATACTTATCGTTATGCTGTAACTCCAGACAAGCGCGTGTTCATCTATCGTGATGGTCTTGCAATTGATACTGTACGTATGGCTGACCTCGGCGGTCAGGCTGACTGGACAGACGAAACAGGTGATTATGTTGAAAACTTGGTTAAGAACCCTGGTTTCGAAGGTGAATGGGATTGGAGTGCAAGCCGCAATATCGTAACCGATATCGAAGGCTGGAACGTAAATCCTTTCGACCAGTACAATTCTACTCAGACTATCGCCAACTGCGAGATCGACAATGTTCAGGATTATGACAACCATGCTCTCGAAGTTCGCCGCTACATGTGGAGCGACGGTTGGGCTGCAGGTGAAATCTCTCAGGTTGTAGATGTAGCTCCTAACGAAACATACTCATTCTCTGCTCTTGCCAAGGGCGGACTTAAGGATGACGGAACTATCCTCGGTTCTCTCCGCATCCGCGAGGTTCAGGATTCAGAGAAGGGCAAGAACATCTCAGTAACGAGCGATGAGTTCGAAACTTATGCAACTGATTATACTACAAGTGCTGAATGTAAACAGCTTCGCATCAGCTGCTATCTTGAACGCGACAAGTGGGGGGCTAGCATTTCAGCTCTGACTGTCGACAATGTGAAGCTCATGGGTAAGAGCAGAAGCTACAAGCAGATGGTCGGTTACACCAATGTTGGTTCTGACATAGAGTACTTTACTTATGATCTTACAGGTGCTTATGCTCCTTCAGTATCTGAAATCTCAGATAATACAGCAATAGGTGATATTGAATCTTCAGACAACGGTGTCAAGGTTTATGTTGACAACGGTTATGTTTATGTTACCGGAGTTTCTGATGATGCAGTAGCCGTATTGTATGATCTCAGTGGAAAGATGCTTGAACGTCGTGAGCTGAGCAACGGCAACGGATTGGCTTTGCCATATAAGGGCGTATTTATCGTAAAAGTAAATGAGTACGGCAAATCCAACTCTTATAAGGTGATGTATTGATGAATATGGGGAAGCGGATAAATTCCGCTTCCCATTTTAACAACGAATAAAAGTTTATAGATGAATAATTTACTACTTAGATGTGCCGTTTTCGGCTCTTTGTCTTTTGGAATGTTGGGTGTTTCTGAAATGTCTGCTCAGAGTTTCACTCCAGGAACCACGTGGACTGATAATACAGGAACTCACATAAATGCACATGGAGGTTGTGTCGTTTTTCATGACGGCATGTATTACTGGTTTGGAGAATACCGCGAGAAGAATGCTTCTGCTGGTATCTCTTGCTATAAAAGTTCAGACTTGTATAATTGGACAAAAGTCGGACTTGCTTTGACTCCTTATGGCAGTAAGGATGACGAAACTTTTCAAGATGTAGCTCCTGGAAGAACTCTGGAGCGTCCAAAAGTCATATATAATGACAAGACTGGCAAGTGGGTAATGTGGATTCACTGGGAAAATGGCGCAGATTACAGCAAGGCGAGAGTTGCCGTATGTACTTCAGATGAAATAACCGGCCCATATAAACTTGTTTCTACTTTCCGTCCTAATAATCATGATTCGCGTGACCAGACTTTGCTTAAGTCTTCAGATGGTACTGCATATCACTTCTGCTCAACGAACATGAATACGGACATCAATGTTGTTAAGCTTACTGATGATTTCCTTGGATGTACTGACGAGGAAACACAGATCATGCGCGGACGTCGCGTTGAAGCTACAACAGTTGTTCAGGTTGACGATACATATTTCTCTACATATTCAGAATGTGACGGCTGGAATCCTGCTCCAGGACATTCTGCTACAGTTGTTGGTGATGTGCTCGGCGATTGGAAAGAAGGCGAGACATTCTGTGTTGATGCCAACGAAGGTGTTTCTTATCGTTCTCAGGGAGCATATTGCTTCTCTGTGAAAGATCTTGGATATGACCCTAAATGTTTTATTTATTTTGGTGACCGTTGGAATTCAGGAAACATCCAGAGTTCAACTTATGTTTGGTTGCCAATGAGTGTACGTTCCGGTTATCCTACAGTGCGCAATTATGATTCATGGAATCTTAAGGATGTCATGACAGATATGTATCGATACAAGCGCGCCGCAAAGATTGAAGCTGACGGAGAATATTCATTGTTGGAACGCAACTCTAACCGTCTGTTGTCAAGAACCAGCGAATCCGGTGGCTTCTGCATAATGGATGATGACGATAACGTTAATGTGAAGTTTGTATTTGAAGCTACGTCCGATCCTTATGTGTGGAAGTTGCGCGATCCTGAAACTGGAAAATATTTTATTTCTCTTTTCGGTGCACTCCGTTATGATTCTGATGGCGACAACAAGCGTGCAGAGTGGAGATTTGTTCTTCAGAATGACGGATACTATTATGTTGTAAATGAAAATGACGGCAAGTATTTGTCTGTTTCAGGTGCTTCAAAACATATCGGTACAGATATTTATCTGAATGATTTCAAGAGTTCTATTCCACAGTCATTTGCAGTATATTTCGATTCAAAGGCACATGACTACGAAGAAGCTGCAATGTATACAAAGGAATACTTCGAAGAAGTTGCTGAAGCTGTTAAAGAGCAGGAAGACGCCACTTCAATCTCGAATGTTGATAAAGGTGCAGATGCTGTACGCATCTCTTCCGTGGCAGATGCTGGAGTTCTTACCGTAAATGTTCCAGAAGGTCTTGATGGAGCATTGCTCCAGATATATTCTTTGTCTGGTGCAGTCGTTGCTTCTTCTTCGTTGTCAGGAGCAGGTGCACATTCTGTAAATGTTGCTTCTTTGTCTCCAGGTCTTTATGTGGCAACTGTGGCTGTAGGCGGAACCCGCACAGAGCAGAAGATAATGGTTAGATAATATAGATATGTCGGGGGAACGCTTCTTAGAACAGTTGCGTTCTCCGGACAGATTTAATAGATTGTTGGTTTTATAAATTTTGAGAGATGAAATCAGATGCATGCAAACGTGGAATGATGATAGGTATTCCTGTCTTGATTCTGGCTCTTTTGGCATTTTATTGGATGTACTTCCGCAATGATGTTTATTTGTGGAAGGTTGAACGCATGTCGCTGTTTTTGACAGATGATAGTTTCTTCAGCGAAAAGATGTCCGTTGCAGGCGGATTCCTGCACTATTTAGGCTGTTTCTTTACACAGCTGTTTCATTTCCAGTTTTGGGGTTCAGTTCTTTATGCCGTTATGATTGCCGGCCTTTCGATGCTGATAATATGGTCTTTCGGCTTGGGGACAAAATATGCAGGTTTGGCTGTAATACCGGCTTCTGCAGTATTGCTTACATGTACCGAACTGGGCTATATGTTGTACGTCGTCAAGCTTCCAGGATATTTTTATGCGGCATTGCTTGGCACGTTGTTTATATCTTTGTTTTTCGGCCTGTATGTCAGGGTGCGCAGATGCGCAGGCAAAGTTTCTTATGCCTCAAGCCTTGTCATGCTGGTTTTGTTCGCATTCTTTTATGCGTTCATAGGTACGTATGCAGTTGCATTGCTAGTATGCTGTGCAGTATATGAACTTGTTGCGTACCGTTTGAAGGGCATTGTCGGTGCAGTCCTTGCTGTGGCAGGTATCCTTGCTGTTCCGCGTATTCTTGCCCTTTGTGTTTATGAAGGTCTGAATTTGGACACTCTCTACAATGTGTGTCTTCCGGATTTTCTCTTTACTGACGAAGAATCTTCACTTTGGTATCCATATATAATCATAGGCATATCTCTCGTGCTTCTTTCTGTAGTGTCAGCATTGCGTATGCATGATGCAGGAGATGCAGAACCGGTCAATCGAACCAGTGTTGTTTGGAATGTTGCAGTTTCAGTAGCAGCATTGTCTTTTTCGTCCTATACCCTTTGGAATCGTTCATTCAAGGACGAAGATCTTTATGCAGTACTTCGTGCTGAACGTTCGGCAGAGGAACGCAACTGGCAGGCAGTATTGGATGCAACCGTTACGGATTATGAACCTACAAGGGCAATGGTGCTCTTGCGCAATCTTGCACTTTTCAAGATGGGAATGGCCGGTGATAAGATTTTTACTTACCCTGATGGATCAAAAGAATACAATATACCACGCACGGCTCAGGTTCTCCGTCTGGTCGGCGCACGCATCCTTTATTTCAATTACGGCAAGTTGAATTTCTGCTACCGCTGGTGTATGGAAGATAAGGTGGAATACGGTTTGAGTGCCGAACATCTCATTTACATGACACGTTGCTCTCTCCTTAACGGAGAATGGGAACTTGCAGAGAAATATATACGAACATTGAAGTCAACATTGTTCTACGGTGATCTTGCTTCGCATTATGAATCAATGCTTCGCAGACCGGATAAAGTTGCTGCAGATCCTGAGTTCAAGGATATAATACCTCTTATGGCATACAATAACCTGCTTGACGGCGACGGTGGATTGGTGGAAATATATTTGCTTAACAATTTCGGATATATGTCCGGAGGCAATGAACAACTTGTTGAACTTTCCATCTTGAGCAACATGATAAGCAAATCGCCTGAACGTTTCTGGCCTCATTTTGTTGTTTATGCGAAGAACAATACAGAATTGCCAGTGCATTTCCAGGAAGCAGCTTTGCTTTTCGGATGGCTTCAGAATATTGATGTTTCGCAGTTCAACATTTCAGATGAAGTACGTTCGCGTTTCATGGAACTCGTCGATATGGCACAGAAAGGAATGAATGACGCCGATGCGGCTAATGACCCTATAATCCGAGGCCGGTTCGGCGATACATACTGGTACTACTATTTCTTTGTAAAAGGGTTGAAGACTAACTGAAATATCCCTTCATGAAGAATTCAAGGTTTAATTAATATTTGAATAATATGAATATCTCATTTAAATATATAGCACCTTTTGTTTTTGGAGCATCATTGGTCATGTTAGGATGCGGACATTCTGTACCGGCCGACAGCAAATATGTCGACAGCCTTGCAAATGTTTATCCTTGTTATGACGGTGCTGCTATACCCTGCAATATTGCTCCTTTGGACTTTGATATAGAAGATGAAGCTGATGAATATTTGACGCGTATCTATTCTGACAAATCGGAAATTCTTGTCGAAGGTTCCTTTGTCGATATACCAGAGAGTGATTGGAACTCTATGCTCAATGAGAGCAAGGGCGATTCTCTGCACATCGGAATTTACGAGAAACACGGTGATGAATGGCGCCGCTATCGTACGATGTCGGTTTTCGTTTCTCCCGATACAATAGATCGCTATCTTGTTTATCGTCTCATCGAACCGTCATACGTGACATTCGAAGGACTCAGAATAGAACAGCGTGATCTTACAAGCTTCGCTACTAAAACCGTTTATGACAACATGGCAATGAGTACAGGCGACAATGGACAGTGTGTCAATTGCCATTCATTCCAGAACTACAATGCCGGAGGCAACATGCAGATGCACTTCCGAGTAGCCAATGGTGGAACGCTTGTCATGCACGGCGACAACATACGCAAGGTCAATTTTATGAGCGGTTCTGCCATTTCCACAGGTGTGTATCCTTCATGGCATCCGACAAAGAATCTGATAGCATATTCGCTCAATGAGACCGGACAGAATTTCCATACACGCGATATTCAGAAAGTGGAAGTACTTGACTACGCCTCAGATGTAATACTTTACGATGCCGATAAGGATGTAAGCACATACGTTGCACATGATTCACTTGAGTTTGAGACGTTCCCTTATTGGAATCATGACGGTACAAAACTTTATTATTGCAGTGCGCATTTCAAGTTCAATACAGATGATGTTGATACGGAAATGGCCGATAGGTACAAAGAAGTAAAGTACAATATCCTCAGCAGAGATTTCAATCCAGATACCAATACGTTCGGTCAGGTTGACACAGTTTTCAACGCTGCATCATTCGGCAAGAGTGCCACTTTCCCGCGCGAGTCGCCCGACGGAAGATACCTGCTGTTCACAATGGCCGATTTCGGCAATTTCCATATTTGGCATAAAAGTGCAGACCTGTATGTCAAAGACCTGCGTACAGGCAATGTACGTCCTTTGCGCGAAGTCAACAGCAATGATGTTGAGAGTTATCATTCATGGTCAAGCAACGGTCGCTGGATAGTTTTCAGCAGCAGACGCGATGACGGAAGCTATACACGTCCTTATATAGCATGGTTCGACAGCAAGGGCAATGCTCATAAACCGTTCGTTCTGCCTCAGGGCAAATCCGGATTCTACAAGAAACTGTATAAGAGTTTCAACATTCCGGAATTCATCGTTTCACCTGTGGTTCAGAGTTCACGTGCAATGGCTGAAGTATTGAAAGGTGAAGCCGATGTCGTTCCTCTCAATGAATAAACATACTTGCAGAAACAACTTATTTATTTTTAACCTTAATAAAAATTTTTATGAGAAAGATTAGACTTGATTTCATGTGGCTATTGGCATTCATGTGCCTTTTGCCTCTGAGTGCATCCGGCCAGTCTTACACTTACGCCATAGGCGATAAGGTGACTTCGGATCAGGGTGTGTTCAAGATTGTAAGTGAAAATCTCATCACTAATCCGTCTTTCGACAATGGAACAGAAGGATGGACTGCCGGTGATGCGAAACCTATGACAGGCGATAACTTCGCTGTTCAGCCGTCAGGCGGTGCCGATGGTGGCGCATATTTGAAAGCTTTGTCGAACGCTGGTTCTGGTAAAGCTCAGTCGGTACGTACAGCTTGGCAGCTTCAGCCGGGAAAGACTTATTTCATTTCTTTGTGGTCGACAAAGGCTGGAAGTTACAGCAACATCTATACAAGCAGAAGTGCTACTTCAACAGAGACAACAGTAGTAAATGTTCCTAATTCTGATGGTTGGATACAGACTACAGCTATTTTTACTCCGGCAGAAGAGTACACCTACTGCGTTGCAAATTTTGCTTGGCTGGGTGCTTCTGGTAGTTTTGACTGCTTCTTTTTAGGTGAAGTAGAATCAACCGGTGAGCTCAACAAGGATCCTCTTTTGCAGGCTGTAGCCGATGCTGAGGCTGTTCTTGCTGAAACAACAGAAGGTACAGGATTCGGTGAGTATACGGCAGAAGTAAGAGCTGAACTTCAGAAAGCCATTGACGAAGCCAAGGCTCTTTTGGAGTCAGCCGGTTCGCAGAACGAAATCACAGATGGTACATCTGCTTTGAATGCTGCCGTTCAGAATTATTATAATTCAGTAAATCCTCCTTTCGTTGTAGGTGAGAAGTATGTGTTCATACATGCAGGAAGCGGATTCTATCTCACAAATGCTTCTTCAACAATGAAGATTACTGCAGACAATGGACTCGAAAATCAGGCTTTCACATTTGTGCCTGCTCCAGAAGGTGCTGCTGCAAAGGGATACAACATGCTTGACGGTGAAGGCAATTACGTATACCGCTCTGGTTCTTGGGACACTAAGGCTGGACAGAATATTTCTCCTACAGATGTAAATGCAATATTCAAGGTTGAGGCCGACGGCGACTATTTCCAGATACGCAATATGGGAAGCGGTTCTGTGCTCGGTACAGATGGTGCTTCTGACGGTGCTTCTGTTTACTCAAACAAGAACGGTACAGGTGTTGCCAACTTCGATTGGTCTATGGAGAAATTTGTTCCGCTTGCTGACCGCGATGATGAATACTATTTCGGAAAGAAACTTCAGGAGGCAATAAACAAACTCAGCAGCATAGATCCAGACTTGTGCGGAAACAATCCGTTCGACTATTCTCTCGAGGCATACAATACATTCAAGGCTGCTGTAGAGCATGCCGAAAGTGTTACTTCCGACTTCACAGCCGAACTTAAGGCTCTTGAAGATGCAATGGATGCATTTACGGCAAATGGACTCGTCGCTCCAGACCCTGATAAGATTTATGTCATCACACAGTCTTCTGGTATGCAGCTTACTTACGTTTCCGGTGCTTCACCAACTCTGAAAACTCCTGAAGGCAGCGAAGAACAGAAATATCAGATTGTAGACAACGGTGACGGTTCATACTCTCTTCTCAACCTCGGAAGCAAGACATATGTTGCAAAGCTTGCTTCAAGCGGTTATGAAATGACTTGGGCTGTCGACAACTCTGCCAACGAAGCAAGATGGTACATCTCTCCAGGTCTTACCGGCTACAAGGTTATTCAGAACGTAGCAGGCAAGGGCCATATCGGTTCTGACTCTACTGCCGACGGATCAAGCACATATTGTGACAAGTCATCAGGTGCCTCCAACTCCCAGTGGACTATTGAAGAGTTCTCCGTTACAAGTGCTCTCGACAAAGCCATCGCTTCAGCAGAAGAGCTTCTTTCTTCAACTCCTGTAGGTACAGAGTACTATGAAGTACCTCAGTCTGCAGCTGACGAGTTCTCTGCTGCCATTGCCACTGCAAAAGAAGCCAAGGGTTCGGTTACAACAGTAGGTGAGGCTATGGCTCTTGCATCACAGCTCGAGGAAGCAATGGATGTGTTCAACAGCTCATATAACGATATAAAGGATTTCGATGCTACTTATTCTTATAAGTTTGTTCACTCTGGAGGCAATGTCCTTACATTCGGCGAAAAGGGAGCTACTATCGAGGCTCCGGCAGAGGAAGGTTCAGAAGAGGCTTTGGCTCAGCAGTTCGAACTTGTTCCTGTTGAGGCTTCAGACGGTGCTGACGGTCTTCTTCCATTGACATATCAGATTAAGGATGTCAACCAGGGTTACTATCTTGCACAATCTGGTACATACAACACTTCATGGGTTGAGGACGAAACAAATGAAGCTACATACGTACAGGTTGTAAGAGCAAGCGGAAAATACCTCGGCGTCAAGTTCCTTAAGAATTCAGGATTTATGGGAACCAATTCCAGCGCAGCGGCTTCTGCAGTATATTCTGACAAGAATGCTTCTACAGACGCAAATGCATGCTGGTTGATACTTGAGGCTGACGCAATCGTTTCATTCGACAAGACAGCTCTTAAGAATGCTCTTGACGCAGCTTCAGCTCTTCAGGAAAGTATGGTATGGGGTAATGAAGTCGGACAGTACTATCAGGCCGACATTGATGCCTTTGCCGAAATAGTTGAAAACTACAACAAGATCTACAGAACATCAAAGGATGAGGCTGAAGTAAATGCCGCTGCAGTTGAACTCAACAAGCTTATTGAGGAATATAAGGGCAAGGCTCACACTGAAACAATCGACATGCTTCTTGTTGCAAAAGATGTACTCGATGCAGCCGAAGCTGCTTATGCTGAAGCTTCTGCCAACATCGGTCTCGATAAGGGCCAGTACACACAGAGTGCATGCGATGCTTTCCGTAAGTTCATCGACGATTTCAAGGCTGCACCTACTCTTGAGGTAATGTATACTATAAGTGATGAAACTGCAAAATTCGTTGCTGGTAAGATTACCGTAGATCGTACAGCTCTCGGAACAGCTATAGCTGAAGCTCAGACTGTATACGACGGATTGTCAATCGGAGAGTTCAACGGACAGACTCCAAAAGAAGCAGCAGATGCACTTGCTGCTGCAATAACAGCAGCAAAGGCTGTTTACGAAACTGCACCTGAACATTCTCAGGCTGATATCAATTCTCAGGTTTCTGCTCTCGGCACTGCTGTCGAAACATGTAAGGGACAGATGGTAGTGGTTGATTTCACAGCTCTCGATTCTGTTATAGATGTACTTTCTAACCTTGTTGAAACTACAGTAAATGTAGGTGAGGGTCAGGGACAGTGTCCGACAATCGTATTTGATGAGGCTAAGTCTGCACTTGCCGATGCAGAAGGCGTTGACCGTGCTGCCATTTCTCAGGTTGATGTTGACGGTGTTGTAGAAGCAACATCTGCTGCAGTCGATGAATTTGCTGCCGCACTCAAAGATGCAAGCGGTTTGCAGGCTCTTATTGAATCAAGCTATGACGTATACGATAAGTTGAATTCAAGCATGGTCAGCATCGTTGAGAAAGCTAAGTTCCGTAAGGCTATTGAAACAGCCGAGAGCGTGATGGTTGCACCTGTTGCAACTCAGGAACAGCTCACTTCTGCTTACAATGAACTTAAGGCTATCTATGACAAGTATGATGAAATATATACAACAGACATCGATGCAGTCGATTCAGAATCTTTGAATGTATCTGTATCTGACGGACGTATAGAACTTTCAGGCTTGGCTCAGGATGCTGTTGTCGTTGTATATTCAATGGACGGACGTATGGTTGCACGCGAGAGTGGCGAGAACGTTTCAATTGCTGTTCCTGCTGGCAAGTATGTTGTTCGTGTTGTTGCTGACGGAAAAGCTGTATCGCGCGTTGTTATGATGCGTTGAGGCATTTTTCATAAAAATCATTTTTACTTTGGGGTGCGGCCATAGGCCGTGCCCTTTTTGTTTTCTGTCGGCTGGTTTTAAAATCGTGGGCCCTTGTCTCTTTAAGTGCAGGCGCTCAAAAGAAAAATTGCGGGCGCTCGGAATTTTCGTTTCAAGCGCCCGCAACAGAAAACGCGAGGACTCGGATTTTTTATTCCGGGCTCTCGCATAAGTTTATTTATTGGGCACTCAGGATAATGTAGTGCTCAGTCATAGATACCATTCTTGTAATCATCTGCAAACTGACTGAAAGTCTTGCCAGTTTGCTGCTTGAAAAAGCGCATAAGATGACTTGGATCGGAAAAATTAAAATCATCGGACAGTTGGCTTATCGTTCGATTCCCGAACAAAAGTCCATTCTTCAGCGCTTCAAGAAGTCTTTGTTTGAGCAGATGGCTTGCAGGTACTCCGAACTGTTCCATGACAGACTTGTTTAAGGTAGCACGGCTTACATGCATCATGTCGGCATAGTCGGCAACCCTTTGTTTGTCTTGTATATGTTGTTCGAGCAGTTCTTTGAATTGATATGCATAATTGTTTTTGGGTATGTTTGCCGGAAGATGGTAGATTGACGCATATTCTCTGTTTATGATGAGCAGGAGGTAGTACAGTATTGATACAATTATGTTGTAGCTGTCGGCTGTCGTGTTCTGAAGCTCAAATTTTATTTTTCCAAGAAGTCTGATGTATTCGTCCATGGCCGTAGCCTGAATGTTGATGTATGGCGGTGTTTCGTTCTGGTAACAGTAGAGAAGTCGGTAGGTAAAGAATTTGTCTACAAGGAAGGTACGCATGAAATCTTCTCTGAATATCAGAAACGTATAGTCGAGATTTGCTTCGCTGACGTGCCATTCCTGTTGCTGATGCGGTGAGAGAAGTAGAACCATGTTGTCGTGCAGTTCAATACGTTTGTAGTTCAGCAAAAGGTACCCTTGAGCTTTGCTGAAGAAGAAAAATTCGAAAAAATCTGTTTTAAAGATCTTGTTTTCTGTCAATACTCCGCATATTTCCGTACTGTGTCCAGTATTGATGTAGAAATCTACCCCGCATCGTGTCTTGCAGAATGGCACATTGACAAGTCCTGAATGGGGTGTTTTTTCTTTCTTTTCCATGGCTTTCTCACATTGATTGCACACAAATGTAATTAATCCGTTTTTCAAAATGGCATATTTCATTTTATTTAAGGCATAGTGTCGCTTTTGTGTTATTCCGAACTTTGCATCGTGAAGATTTATATTAATAAAATTGATTATGAATACGACTGCAACATTGCAATTGGTACGTAATGCAACCCTTAAAATCCGTTATGCCGGACATGTTATCTTGGTTGATCCTGTGTTGGCTGAAAAGGAAACGCTCATATCTGCATTGGGCGTGAACAAAAATCCACGTGTGCATCTGACAATGCCTGTAAGTGAAATCATTGAAGACTTGGACATGGTGCTTTTAACACACAACCATATTGATCACTATGAGCCCAGCGTTAAAGAGTATTTGCCGAAAACAATTTCTTTTTTCACTCAGCCTCAGGACAAGAATACTGTTGAACATGACGGATTCGTAAATGTCGAAGCCATAGACGAAGTCAAAAGATTGAGCGGATTGAATATATTCCGTGTTTCTGGAAATCATGGAAGAGGCAAGCTTGCCGAGATGATGGGACCGGTGTCGGGATACATTCTGCAATCGGAAAAGTTTCCGACCTTGTTTATTATGGGCGACTGCGTATGGGATGAGGCAACACGCTGTGTTGTCGACAAGTTCAATCCTGATTGCATTGTTGTCAATAGCGGTGGTGCTATATTCCCCGATTTTTCTATGAAGTATGGGCCTGCTATCCTTGATGAGCATGATGTTGTGGCTATGCTTGGAGAATTGCCAGAGAACATAAAGCTGATAGCAGTACACATGGATGCAATGGACCATTGCCAAACAACACGATATATATTGAAAAATGAAGCGTATAGCCATAATGTTGATATGGGACGCCTTATTATACCTGAGGACGGTGAAAAGATTGTGCTGTTGTAGTTCTATTTTACTGTATGTCTTGTTGATTATTTATAGTTGTAAGCTGTTGATATTTTATGGATACGGATGTTGTACTCAATAATATAGATGTTAAGAGTGTGATGACCAAATCGTCGCTTCCTGTAGGTGGATATTCGGTAAACCCATATGTGGGATGTCCGCATGCATGTAAATATTGCTATGCTTCATTCATGAAGCGTTTCACTGGGCATACAGAACCTTGGGGCTCGTTTCTAGATGTGAAGCACTGGAGGCCATTGGGCAATCCACATAAATATGATGGGCAAAGGATTGTTATAGGTTCTGTTACTGATGGGTATAACCCTTATGAGGAAAAGTTTTGCAATACGCGTAGACTTTTGGAAGAGCTTGTGGGCTGTGAAGCAGAAATACTTATATGTACAAAATCAGACCTTGTATTACGCGACCTCGACTTGCTCAAACGTTTTCCTAAAGTTACAGTTGCATGGTCGATTAATACTCTAGACGAAAAATTCAGAGCTGATATGGATAAAGCAGTCAGTATAGAACGTAGGTTGAATGCTATGCGTCAGATATACGACGAGGGTATACGTACAGTGTGTTTTGTGTCGCCGATATTTCCTGGAATAACAGATGTTAGAACCATCATTGAAAAGGTTAAGGATTTTGCAGATTTGATATGGTTGGAGAATTTGAATCTGCGAGGTCAATTCAAAGGTGTCATAATGAACTATATAGAGAATGAATATCCGGCACTTGTACCCCTTTATGATGATATATATAATTTGAAATTGCCTTATTACTGGCAGGCATTGGAGAGGAGTATTTCTGAATATGCGCATGAACAAGGTTTACCTTATAGGGTAAATGATTTGCCTTATGGACGTTCTAAACCAGGTAAACCTGTGATTGTCAACTACTTTTATCATGAGAAAATCAGATTGAACTGATGTGGTAGCTGATGGCTGGCATTTGGAGATGCAATATCAGGTTTCCCCATAGTACAAAAATAAGTTCAGAAGAAAAGACATCCATGCTTTTCTTCTGAACTTATTTAATATATAATGTAACTAAGATATATTACATTTATACGAGATGGCTGATGAGTGTCTCGCGGTCTCCGTAGAGGAGGTCGATGACTGGTATTTCAATCATAGTGTAGCATCCTGGACGCTGTTTCATTGATGCACGTGCAACACATACAAGTACCTGACCTGTGAGTGCTGGGTTGTTTATGCGCATGTTGAACTCGAAGAGCTGGTTCTGAGTCTTTCCTGAAACACCCTTGCGAGTGAGGTTTACTCCGTGGCCCATGTCGAGAAGAGCATCTACGCTAGGAACCTGAATTACGTGAGTCTCGTCATTGACGAAGTAAGCATCGGCCTTGATGGCTGCTGCAACCTTCTCGAATTCATATCCTTCCTTAACCTCAATGTAGACCATACGGCGGTGAATACCTGTGCCGGTAGGAATTGTCATTGAGAGTGCAGCCTGTACGCCGTCTATAGCTTTGACCGCAACTGTGTGTCCCATGCTCATTCCTGGACCGAAGTTTGTGTATGTGATGCCCTTCGGTGCGATTGCCTCAAGCATAGTACGTACGATTGAGTCGCTTCCTGGATCCCATCCTGCAGAAATGATGCTTACCGCATTTCCTGCCTTTGCGCTTTCGTCGAGCGAACGTCTCAGTGATGTGATCTGTGTGTGTATGTCGAAGCTGTCAACAGTGTTGATACCCATTGCAAGGATCTTCTTTGCATATTCCTCAACCTTACGTGTTGGGGTAGCAAGGATAGCCACGTCTACATCTTTCAGTTCTGTTATATCCTTTACAACTTCGTATGCTTTGAGCTCTTCAGGTCTGTTTTCTGCACCGTTGCGTCTTACGATTCCTGCAACTTCAAAATCAGGCGCTGCTTCCAGTGCCTGGAGTGTGTAGTGTCCGATGTTGCCATATCCAACAATGGCTGCTCTGATTTTCTTCATAATCTTCTTATTTTGGGTATAAATAATAAAATGTCTCAATATCTATGCAAATATAATGGTTTTGGCAGAAAAACATTTAAAATGTGTCCTTTAGTTTGCATATTGTTGTTATTTGTGGCAATATGCCATACTTCGGATGGCGCGGATAATGCAAGTTGGTATTTTTCTTTTATGTGTGGCATCGCATGTGGCGGATTTTCGTTAAATTGCGCATCAAGTTTGTAATCTTAAATCTGTTTTAACATGAAAAACGTATTTCTGTTCATATTTTCATTCGTTTGTTCACTGCTTTCGGTGGCGCAGGTTTCCAGCGGAGCGTTGAAGAACGCTTTTGCAGATAGATTTCTTATCGGTACAGCCGTCAGTCCTCATCAGCTTGAGGGGAAAAGCAAGGAACTGATATGCAGTCAGTTCAATGCAGTTGTTGCAGAGAATTGCATGAAATGCGAGGCTCTGCAGAAACGCCCAGGAGTGTTTGATTTCAGCGATGCCGACAAGATTGTTGATCTTGCCGAAGCCAACGGCCTGACTGTCACTGGCCACTGTCTGGTGTGGCACCAGCAGACGCCTGAATGGTTTTTCAAGGACAAGGACGGCAATTACGTTGACAGGGAAGAACTTATTAAAAGAATGAGAACTTACATATATACGGTTGTGGGCCATTTCAAGGGCCGTATCCTTGGATGGGATGTAGTCAATGAGGCCATTGAAGACAACGGCGAGCTTCGTCGTTCGAAATGGTTGGAAATAATAGGCCCGGATTTTATAGAATTGGCTTTCAAGTTTGCACATGAAGCTGATCCTGATGCAGAACTTTATTATAATGATTACAGCATGGATCGCCCAGGCAAGAGAAAGGCTGTTGTCGAACTGATTGGCAGACTGCGAAAGAACGGATGCAGAATTGACGCTGTTGGAATGCAGTCGCATCTGTCTCTCGGATCCGACCTTAAGGAGTATGAGGCCAGCCTGAAGGCTTTTGCCGATGCCGGTGTGAAGGTTATGGCAACCGAGCTCGATGTAACAGTGCTTCCGTGGAGGACGCCGAATGCAGGTGCCGACCTTGGCGTCAACGGTCGGTACGACAAGGAAACAGATCCGTATCGTGATGGATTACCGAAGGATGTTGCAGAGCGTCAGGCTGATTTCTATGAGAGACTGTTCGATATATACCTTAGACACAGCGATGTTGTCAGTCGTGTGACTTTCTGGGGACTTACAGACGGTAATTCATGGAAGAACGACTGGCCAGTGCGCGGACGCACAGACTATCCTCTGCTTTTTTCGCGTGACGGTAAGCAGAAGCCGTTTGTGGCACGTCTGATGGAAATGGGCAAGAAAGGTGGAAAGTAAACTGTATGTGTATACTTGGGTGTTTATTATACTAATCCTAATATAAAATATGAAATGTTTTTTTGATAGATTCCGGTTCCTGTCGAAAAAGGTGGCAGTTGCCGTTGCATTTGTTTTGGTGTGTGCCGTACAGGTGCAGGCCCAGAACAGAGGTAGTAAAGTTGTTACCGATACCATATACAGCAAGATTCTTAATGCGCCTAGAGCTTACACAGTGGTGCTGCCGGGCAGTTTCGATGCTGATAAATCGAAGCATTATCCAATACTTTATCTGCTCCACGGTATGTGGGAAAACAATGCTGTGTGGGTCAATCGAGGACATGTTTCGGAGGTAATGAATCGTTTGGTTGCCAGTGGCGAAGCTGATGAAATGGTCATCGTTACGCCTGATGCTGGAGGAGGCGATCCGCATGTGGTACAGAATGGCTATTTCGATATGCCGGGATGGAAATATGAGAGTTTCTTCTTTGAGGAGTTTGTTCCGTATATTGAGAAACTTTATCGTGCCGGCGGAAGTAAGGGCAAACGCGCAGTTGCAGGTTTGTCTATGGGCGGAGGCGGTGCAACCAGCTACGGGCAGAGGCACAGCAATATGTTCTGCGGCGTATATGCAATGAGTGCATTGATGTCTATTCCTGCATACGACATGTCGAACGTTTCGTTGACTGACAAAATGGGTATATTGACACGTTCGGTCATCGAACACAGCTGTACCAGATATGTCGAGGAGGCTGACAACTTGCGTAAGGACAGTCTCAGAACTGTTGCATGGTTTGTGGATTGCGGTGACGATGATTTTCTGTTCGACCGAAATATTGAGTTTTTTCAGGCAATGCGGAAAGCCGGAATACACTGCGAGTTGAGGGTGCGCGACGGCGGGCATGACTATGAATACTGGCATTCGGCGCTTTATACTTGTCTCCCGTTCGTGTCGAGATTGTTTATAAAAAATGCGGCAAGGTGATTTTTTTTCACCTGCCGCATTTTTTTCGGCTTGTATAGTCTGTCATTCTTTAGAACGGGAATATCAGCGGCAGAATGAATATCATCAGTATTCCTATTATTATCTGCAGAGGAAGTCCTACTTTTATGTATTCCATGAACGTGTATTGTCCGGCTGTCATCACAAGTGCATTTGGCGGTGTGGAGAACGGTGATGCGAAGCACATGCTGGCTCCGAACGTAACAGCAAAGAGGTATGGAACCGGACTGCAGTCTATCTGCATGGCACTGTGCATGGCTATCGGTGCCATGAGTACAGCTGTCGCCGTGTTGCTGATGAACATTGTCATAAGCGATGTGGTGAAGTATATGCCTGCCATGAGTACTGTCGGACCATATATGCCTAATCCTGTTGCGAGCGAGTTGGATATAAGCTCGGATGTTCCTGTCTTTTCGAGTGCCTGCGACATCGGAAGCATGGCCGCTATGAGCACGATGCTTTCCATGTTTATGGTCTTGTAGGCCATTTCGACGTTGCGGAAACATTTCGTGAGAACCATAAGGACTGCGGCTGTGAGTACGGCTGTCACCGGTGCAACCGGTATGAAGTCGAAGACCATGGCCGCTATCATCAATATCATTATGGTTGCTGCAACTGGGGCTTTATAGTCGATTGTCACTTTTGCCGCTTCGGCGAGGGGTTGTCCGAGGATGACCCAGTCGTTTCTTTCGTGTTCAAGTCGGGCAATGTTCTCCCATGTGCCCTGTACAAGCAGTTTGTCGCCTCCGCTGATGCGCTGGTTGCCCAGGTTTTCAAGGATGTATTCCTGTTTGCGCTGTATTCCAAGCACGTTGACATTGAATTTGTTTCTGAGATCAGTCTCTTTAATAGTGCGGTGGAGCAGGTCGGAAGTCGGCATGAGCACAATCTCTGCAATTCCGATGTCATAGAAATCCAACTTGTTCTGTTTGTTGTTGGTCATTTCCGTTGTATGGCCGTCGAGTACCTCAAGATTCAGATCTTTTGCTATCTGTTCAATTCCGCTGAAGTCTCCGGTTGCATATATTATATCACCGGCCTCGAGACGCGTTTCAGGCGATGCAGTCTTCTGTGTTATTGTTTTGAAAAATCTGTTCTTGGAGGCGTTTCCTCGTCTAATCTCCAGAATGTTGAGGCCGTATTTGCGGTTTATGTCGAATTCGGCTACAGTATGTCCTGTCAGTTTTGATGACGCTGTGGCCTGAAGTCGGAAAAGATTGTCGGCAATGCCGTATTCCTTCACAAGCTGCGACATGCTTTTGTTGGTGCTTGTGCTCTTCCTGTCTTTCTTGTCTTTATCCTTCGAAAGGAACCATTTGCTAAGCGGCATCAGTATAAGTGTTCCTGCAGCAACGCAGATGATTCCGGCAGGAAGGAATGAGAAGAACTTCAGAGGTTCGAGACCTGCTGATATTATCGAGTCCTGAATGATGAGGTTGGGCGGTGTTCCGATGAGCGTCATCATTCCTCCCATACTGCTGGCGAAAGCCATAGGCATGAGCATACGTCTTGACGACATGTTTGCTCCGGCGGCAAGGCTAACAACAATCGGAAGCATGAGGGCAACGGTTCCGGTGTTGCTCACAAATGCGCCTATGGCCGATGTGACGAGCATCACGAGGAGAAAAAGCTTGGTTTCGCTGTCGCCTGCAAGCTTCAGAATGCGAGAACTTATCATTTTGGCCAGACCGGTCTGGAAGATTGCTCCTCCGACAACGAACAGTCCTGTCATCATTACTACTGTGGAATTTGAAAAGCCTGAAAGGGCTTCTTCGGGCGTCAGTATTCCCGATACCGTAAGCGCAATGAGTGCGCAAAGGGCCACGATGTCGGAACGGATTTTACCGTTGACAAACAGAATGGCCGATATTATGAGTATTATTATAGTTGTCAGCATTTTGTTCTGATAATATTGGTTGTTCAATAGTTCTTTTTATAAAAGCATTTAGCGGAGACATGTTTATGCTGTATACATAAGCACGCCGTGCATTTCACGATTCTGTCAAATGAGTATCTTCAGAAATAGAATGAATATCGGACTTTTTGCACAGCTCTTGGTCGTGGCTTTTATCTCTATAGCTTTATAATTGATAAATGCTTTTAGGAATGGACCGCATGTAGAAATATGTGCCTGGCCACCATGTTCTTCGTCTTTTTTGAAAAGCTTTGTGTGTCTGTCGGAAAGATGCAAAGTGGCTTCTTTGTTGAAATCATCTTCGTCAAATCGAATTTTTCTGTGTCTTTTGCTGTTTGGATTTGACTTGTTTGATGTACAGGATGATTGGGATGTCTGGATTTGCGTGCTTCTGGAATCTGCGCAAAAGTAGATTGCGCAGACTATGACTGCAAGCGCAAATGAAAATATCGCTATGGCTGTACGTTTGTTCATGTATGCAAATATATGTTTTTTAATGCACTTTTAAAGACATATATTGTTTCGAAATATGAAAAATGTAACTAAAAGAATAGAAAATGTATCATTTTTTCAAACATTGTGCTTATTCGTTTATGAATATGTAAACTTTTCATAACTTTACGCCTGCATGCTTTTATGCTGTTTCTGTATTGAACGTATGCCTGCGTATATTGTATTTCAGGTGTATGTGTTTGGTCGGAGGAATGGGCTACAGCATGTCGATAATGTATGTTTAACCATAAACAAATATTCGGATGAAAAAAGGTGACCTGCTATTTTTATGTGTAACATTGGTCCTTTTTGTGCCGTTTTTCGTTTCGGACGAACTTTATGGCGCTTATCGGGAGTTCAATTCTTCTCATGGAATGTTGGCAAGTTTCTTTAAATTTGCAGTGTTGTCGACATTGGGCGAACTTTTAGGGCTTCGCATCAGTTCCGGCTCATATTATCGCAAGGGGTTCGGTGTAATGCCGCGCGCTTTTGTGTGGGGCATATTCGGAATGGCGATAAATATGGCTTTTGTGATTTTCTCAACTGGCATTCCTGCTTTTGCTGGTTATCTGGGTGTTGAAAATCCGGCCGGCATCATGTCTGGAAATATTTCTGTCGGCAAGGTGGTGTTGGCTTTTGCTGTATCTGTGGCAATGAACAGTATCTTTGCACCTGTATTTATGACGTTGCATAAGATTACGGATACGCATATATTGGCTACAGGAGGTACTATGCGAGGGCTTTTCTCTCCGATACCGATGGGAGAGATTTTGCAGAATATCAACTGGAAGGTGCAGTGGGGATTTGTCTTCAAGAAGACCATTCCGCTATTCTGGTTTCCTGCGCACACGGTGACATTTCTTTTGCCAGAGGATATGCGTGTGATCTTTGCCGCTTTGCTGGGTGTTGTGCTTGGGCTTATCCTTGCAGTTGCCGCGCGGCGAAAGGATTGACGGTGTTGTTTCCTTGTACGATAAATGCGTATAGGAAACGGCCGTTTTATGATGTAGATAATATTAACTAATGATATGGTACTGAATTATATTTGGATAGCTTTCTTTCTGCTTGCCTTTGTTTTTGCTTTGGCGCAGATGATATTTTTCGGCAATACGGAAGTTTTCAGTGATATAATAGATTCAACATTCTCAAGTTCCAAGAATGCTTTTGAAATATCATTGGGACTGACTGGTGTGCTGGCTCTGTGGATGGGAATAATGAAGATTGGTGAGCGAAGTGGAGTGGTAAATGTTATGGCCCGTGTGCTCAGTCCTGTTTTTTATCGCCTTTTCCCTGACATACCTAAAGGACATCCGGTTACCGGCTCGATATTTATGAATATAGCTGCGAATATGCTCGGGCTTGACAATGCGGCGACGCCGTTGGGACTGAAGGCTATGGAGGGACTTCAGGAAATAAATCCGCGTAAGGACACGGCTTCGAATCCGATGATTATGTTTCTTGTTCTCAATACTTCCGGACTTACGATTATCCCCGTAAGCATAATGGTGTATAGGACACAGATGGGCGCGGCGCAGCCTACAGATGTTTTCCTGCCTATACTTATTGCAACGTTTGTATCTACGTTGGCTGGAATTATTGTAGTCAGCCTTTACCAGAAAATCAACCTTTTCAATCCTGTACTTGTGGCTGTGCTTGGAGGTATGTGTCTGTTTGCTGCTTCTATAGTTTGGCTATTCAGCCGTATGGACAAAGATACTATGAATGTGGTCAGTTCGTCTGTTGCAAGCATAATTCTTTTCTGCATAATAATATCGTTCGTTCTGGCAGGTCTCAGGAAGAAAATCAATGTATACGATGCTTTCGTGGACGGTGCAAAGGACGGCTTTTCGACAGCTGTAAAAATAATTCCTTATCTGGTTGCCATATTGGTCGCAATAGGCGTGTTCCGTGCTTCTGGATGTATGGATATGCTTATGAGAGGTATTGCATGGGTGGTGTCGCTTTTCGGTTGCGATACGGATTTTGTAGGAGCTCTTCCTGTGGCCATAATGAAACCTCTTAGCGGCAGCGGAGCTCGCGGTTTGATGGTCGATGCCATGTCGGCTTATGGACCTGACTCGTTTGCCGGACGTTTGAGCTGTGTGTTCCAAGGTTCTACTGATACGACGTTCTATATATTGGCTGTGTATTTCGGCAGTGTCGGCATACGTAATACTAGACATGCAGTGCCTTGCGGTTTGTTGGCAGACCTGGCGGGTATCATAGCTGCAATCTTTATTTCTTATATCTTTTTCGGTTAATCGGGTTAACTGGTTGTTGATGTGTAATTATCTCGGATTATTAATATTGTTATAAGAATTTATGGGAATACTTAATGCAATCATGGGAAACGCTTCGGACATAGATCCGGAGGTTATCAAGCGAGAGTATGCGGATCTGCTTTGTGATGGTGAACAGATCGAGCAGGCCTTTTCGATCATCCGCGACAAATGGGTCTTCACTGATAGGAGATTGATTATTCAGAATACTCAGGGAGTGACAGGACGTAAGCGTGAATATCATTCTATTCCTTATCGTTCCATAGAACACTTTTCTGTGGAAACTTCCGGCACTTTTGATCTCGACTGCGAAATGAAAATATGGGTTAGGGGACTGGAGGAACCGTTGGAACAGAATTTCGGAAAAGGCATAGACATAAAACAGCTTCAGAAGATGCTGGCACGCCATCTGCTGTAGCATAAGATACGTTATCGTATTAGGATACAAAAATCGGGGCAATGAAATGCAATCAAGCATTCATTGCCCCGATTTTTATATGGAAGCAGATGCGTTATTCTGCTGTTTCCTTTTTCTTTCTTGCACTCTTGATGAATCCTGCAACTACTCCTATAAGCAACAGTGCCATGGCTATGTAGGCGATAGTTTCTGTTGTGCTTACACTTGTAGGATAGAATGTCATTTCTATTGTGTGCTTGCCTGCAGGTACGTACATCGCACGGAGAACATAGTTCGCGCGTCCTATTTCGGCATCTTTTCCGTCAATGGTTGCTTTCCAGCCTGGGTAGTATATTTCAGAGAATACTACAACGCCTCCGTTCTTTGAGTTTACCTCATATTTGAGGGCATCTGCATCGTAGCTGGTGAGTTTGACTGTACTGTTTGAATCTGATGGACAGTCTTTCACATTGTTGAGTGCGCTGCTGAATGTCTTATCGACTACGGCTGTGTGCTTCGGATTAATGTTGTGCAGAGCATCAATTTCCTCGTTTGCATTGTTTACATAGTTGACGTTGTTTACGAACCAGGCATTTCCGTTTGCACAAGGATTGAATACTGCAAGTTTAGTGTTGCCGTCCTTTCCGCCTCCCATGATGAACCATCTTGTGTTGAGCATGTTTATCACAGGGAAGAGGCTGTCGCAGTTTACTTCTTCAAAGCGGAAAATAGGATATTTGATAGTCGGATCAGACATCATTTTGACAGTGTCCATTCCTGCCATGCTCATGGCTGTGTAGACGTTCTGCATTTCCTTTCCGATATGTTCTTCTATCAGTTCCTGGTAGCGTCTGAGTTTTGCCGCATGGTAGCCACCGATGCTCTTGTGATAGAACGAAGTTGTATTGTCGTTGAAGGTACTTACTGTGTAGTTGAGTACGCGGTAGTCGAGCTTGTCCTTGTCCTTTTCGAGTATGTATTCGTCGGCTTCAGTTTTCTGTACTGCAACAGGTCCGCTAGGGTATACGAACATGTTGTCATTGAGATATCTCTTGTTGACGCTCCACATGTCGATGAGACACAGTGCTATTATGGCGCATACTGCGTATGCTGGCTTCAGGGTCTTGCTTCTTGAATAGAAGAATGCCAGGATGAGCGTGCCGATGGCAATTATTATGAAACTTCTCCATGCATCAGACTGAAGCATTGCAAGGCGCATGTCGCTCATGCTTGCCAAGATATTGCCCATCTCGTTCTGCGGAATATAGCCGGCCTGAACGTACTGCTCCATCATCCTTGTGTCGTTGGAAGATATGCAGCTTCCTGTGAATACAGATGGTGCAACAGCAAAAATCAGTGCTATACCACCAGTGATTATGGCGCTCAGACGAAGATATTTCATAGCTTCCTTGCGCTTTTCGTCGTTCTGCACTCTTTCAACGAATTCTTTGAGTGCGAGCATTGCAAGGAGAGGTATGGTGAATTCTGCGATGACTAGTATAGACGATACCGTTCTGAACTTGTTGTACATCGGGATGTTGTCGATGAAGAAGTCTGTGAACGGCATGAAGTTCTTTCCCCAAGCCAGAAGTATAGACAATACAGTAGCAGCAAGGAGCGCCCATTTAAGCGGATTGCGGTTGCTTATAATGAAAAGGCTGAGTACAAAGAGTGTCAGTACGAATGCTCCTACGTACACCGGACCGCTTGTTCCCGGCTGTTCGCCCCAATACTGGGTAAATGCTCCATAGATAGGTTCATACATTGGTGTAGCCTTGTCCATTGCTGTCTTGCTCTGGTTGAGAGGTACAGATGCACCTCCTTTGAAGTTTGGAATCAGCAGTGTCCATGTTTCTCCGATGCCGTAGCTCCACTGTGTGATGTAGCTTTTTTCCAGTCCGGAATCTGTTTGGTCGTGTTCCTTTCCTTCTTTGACCAGTTCGCTTTTTCCTCTCATTGAGTCTTTGCTGTACTCGTATGTATGGTACAGATTAGACAGGTTCATGCATACAGCCAGTGCGGCTGCAACTATGAGCGTGCCGGTTGCTTTTGCAAATCTCATCATCTGCTTTTCTCTGATTGCAGATATAAGATAGCCGATGAACATGAATAGGATAGGGAAGAGGAAATAATAGGTCATCTGCACGTGGTTGGAAAGAATCTGCAGAGCCGCGAATATGGCAGTGACTATTCCTCCCTTGAGATATTTACCCTTGTAGCACAATACCATACCTGCTATTGTAGGTGGAATGAACGCAAGAGTAAGAACTTTCCAGATGTGTCCTGCTGCAATAATGATGAAGAAGTAGCTTGAGAATGCCCAAATGATAGCTCCCAATGCCGCCATCCATTGCTTGAAATCGAATGCTCTGAGGAGAATGTAGAATCCGAGCATGCTTATGAATATGTAGTAAACATAGTCAGGCAGGAACAGATGGTAGACCTTTCCTACGGATGAAAGCAATCTTGAAGAATCGTAGCTTGGAGCAATCTGATATGTTGGCATACCGCCAAATACGGAGTTGGTCCATCTTGTTGTTGCACCGTCGTGCCTGTTTGCATAATCAACTATCTCTACACCGAGACCTGCACCCGCACCGTTGTCATGCTGTTCAAGGCGCCTTCCGTCCAGATCTGCAGGATAGAAATATACAAGCGATATTACAGCGAAGAAAATTATGCATATAATATCGGGTACGTATTTCTTGAAATTGATATTCATTTTCTTTATTAAGGTTTTGTTTGATTAATATCTGTAGTGTTCTGCTTTGTATGGGCCTTCAACCTTCACGCCAATATAGTCTGCCTGAGCCTGTGTCAGAGTTGTGAGGTGTACGCCGATACGTTCGAGGTGCAGACGTGCCACTTCTTCATCGAGATATTTAGGCAATCTGTATACGCCTGTCTTGTAATCGTTCTTGTACAGATCAATCTGTGCAAGCGTCTGGTTCGTGAATGAGTTGCTCATTACGAATGAAGGATGGCCTGTTGCACATCCGAGGTTGACAAGACGTCCGTCTGCAAGAAGAATTATGCTGTGTCCGTCAGGGAAATAATATCTGTCGACCTGTGGCTTGATATTGACGCACTTTATGCCTGGTATATGCTTGAGGCCGTCAACCTGTATTTCACTGTCGAAGTGGCCGATGTTGCATACTATGGCCTGGTCTGGCATCTGTTCCATGTGGTCGGTGCGGATTACATCGATGTTACCTGTAGTTGTGACGAAGATGTTGCCTATCTTGCAGGCTTCTTCCATTGTTACAACTTCAAATCCTTCCATTGCAGCCTGAAGTGCGCATATAGGATCTATTTCAGTAACAAGTACTCTAGCACCGTATGAACGCATTGACTGGGCACAGCCTTTGCCTACTTCACCATAACCGGCAACAACACATACTTTTCCTGCAATCATAACATCTGTTGCACGCTTGATACCGTCTGCCAGGCTCTCGCGGCAACCGTAAAGATTGTCGAATTTGCTTTTTGTTACGGAGTCGTTGACATTGAACGCAGGGAAGAGAAGTTCGCCACGTTCTTCCATCTGGTACAGACGGTGTACTCCTGTTGTTGTTTCTTCGCTTACACCTCTGATCTCCTTGGCCATGTCGCTCCACATGTTAGGATTTACTTTTCTTACTTCCTTAAGTATGTTCAGGAGCTCTTTTTCATCTCCAGAAGTTGCTTCTCTGTCAAGGACAGAAGGATCTTTTTCTGCTTTGGCACCGAGGTGTATCATCAGTGTTGCATCGCCGCCGTCGTCAACAATCATTGTCGGTCCTTTTCCTCCAGGGTATGTGAGAGCTTGAAGTGTGCACCACCAGTAGTCTGCCAGACTTTCGCCTTTCCAAGCAAATACTGCTACTCCATCATCAGCTATTGCTGCGGCTGCATGGTCTTGTGTAGAATATATGTTGCAGGAGCACCATCTTACTTCAGCACCGAGTTTTACCAAAGTCTCTATCAATACAGCTGTCTGTATTGTCATGTGGAGAGAACCCATTATTCTGGCACCTTTCAGCGGTTTACTGTCTCCGTATTTCTCACGCAGTGCCATAAGTCCGGGCATTTCGTGTTCAGCCATGTCAATTTCTTTACGGCCGAAATCAACAAGGTTCATGTCTGCTACTTTGTATGGCAGCTCTGAAAAAAGTTTCTGATTCATGTATTTGTATGTGGTTTGATTTATATAAATTCCAATTACATCGCGCAAATTTACTATAAAATGATTAAATCATATAAGTTTGCATAATTAAAAAGTTAAGGCTATGATGTTAAAATAAATATGCATGTTGTTGATATATAGTTAATTAGTGTGGAATTTGTGGCGATGCCCCATATTGGCGTTGTTTTGCAACTCGGGTTTATTTAGACAAAAAATACTGTTGTCTCTTTTTGTTGCATAAAATATGCGTACTTCTGCATCGATAAAATGCAGAAGCTTGAATAACTTTGAGTGAGCTGGTATGCCCTACTTCAATTTTGATATTTTCTTATTGCATTAGACCTTTTATGAAGTTCTAAATGGTTGGAAATAAGCCTGCTGAGGCTTATTCTTCGAAAAACTCTTTTATTTCGTCATAGTCGTCCTTGTTTAACTCTTCCTTGATGCCGTCTAGCCCGCCTTCAAATTGAAGCTGCATGTCCTTGATGTCTTCTGTATAGTCTTTTAGAACCTGTTTAGCTATCTTCATCGCGAAGATGCCTTTTAGTCTTCCTATTTCCCTTAATTCTTCGTCTGTGTATTCATAATTCTCCATTTCCTGTTCAATAAGCGAGTACTCTTCTATGACATACTCCCAGTCTTCGTCCGTGTAATTGTCTGAATTTTCTTCAATATCCTCTATAAGTAAAGATAGTTCATCGATGCTCGTTTTTGCATTGTTGCAGGATATGGCCAGAAGTGAGCAGATAATGGCAATCAGGAAAATGTTAACATGTTTCATAATATTTCAGTTTTAGGATTAATAGGTTATGTTGACTGATATCTTTTGTATTTATGCTGCAGATTAATGCTTTGTATCTGTTTGTCAGCATGTAACTTTTGCAATATTCATAATAATTCTTGAATCTTGCAAGTCGTAAATCGGAATATGATGTTTTCGAATGCGTTAATGTGTTGTTGTTCGTTCGATTTGACGCCTTTGGTTATGTTTATTACTTTTTGTTCGTAGTGAATGGTTGCGGTATTCTTTCTGCCAGTTTCTTTTCCAGGTTGTTTATGCCTGATATTTTGAATATTAGTTCCCTGATATAATCGATCCCGGCGCATACCATAAACAATGCTGCTGATATGAATATGCAATGAATGATTATCGGGTAGCTGAAACTGCCAGGCATGACGTTTCCCCAAATTACAGGTCTGATCAACGGGTGTTCGTGACATAAATAAATGCCGAATGTGTATGGTGCCAGTTTGCTGAGCTGTCGTAGGCATTTATTGTCGCATTTCATCTGTGTGAAGCAGATGAATATCAGCAATGACAAAATGAATGTGAGATCGTTGTTGGCAGTGGATTTGATAGTGAATTCTGCACCTGTGCGTATGTGGTTGAGCAGGTTTGACGATGCATGCACGCAGAAAAAGCATATTGCAGCAACGAACGTAAGCAGTATCGCATGTTTTTTTATCCATGGATGTATGCCGTATTTCTTTATATAGCCACCTGTAAAAAATAGGAATATAAACCAGCATAATGACATGCCTGTAGCGAATGTTTCCCCAAACGGATATTTGAAAAACATTATCAGCATGACGATAAGCATATAGAAGTGCTGCTTTGCTGTTAAATGCATTGCCAGTTTAGCCAGAAACGGGGAAAGCAGTACCAGTCCTATATATTTTGCAACAAACCAGTATCTTGTTGTCGGTATTGGACTTATGCTGTCTATATATTCAATTAACGGTATACTTTTGTCGAATACCTGTGAAATAATCAGTGAAATCGCCAATGAGTAGAAAGCAACCTGAAACCATATCTTGAATATTCCTCCTCGTATTTTTGTGGAATCGATAAGGAAATATCCGGTAATCAAGACAAAGCAGTTTACGCCGGTACTGGCGAAGAGCGATACGAACTGAAGTGATGCATAATTCACCACGTCATTTATAGAGTTGATGTCAAAGTGGCAAAATAAAGGGTTTTGTCTTATGCCGTTATATATGTAGTGGCTGACAATTATAAGCAACATGGCTGTAATCCTCAATATCTCAATATTTGTTTGTCTTTGCTTCTTTTGCTCTATTTGTCTCATTTTATGGAGTGTATATGATGGTTGTGATAAAACTTTCCGTTTTAGATTAGAAGATATCAAGGCTTGTTGTTTTCCGCTGGGTGTGTCTTTTGTAGTAGGTCGTATGTTATGTAAGGGCATAAAAAAAGGGGTAACGCCTTACCCCAACCTTTGTTAACCTTAAATCTAATACTATGAAAAACACGATGCAAAGGTAGGTGTTTTTCTGATATTGTCAATAGATGGTGTCGAAAAAACACTTGTGAATAACAATGTTTAACATTGGTCTTTGTCGGAGCCTATTGTTTTTTGCAATCTTAAACATTGAATTCTTCTCTCAGATATGCATTTCAGTTATTGCTATATGTCATCTTTAATGAAGTTTTTCTTTCATTGTGTCTGTAAATCAGTGTCAGTTGCATTAACGGTAATACCAAAAAACGGCAATCAAGTTTTCTATTTCATCATAAAATACCTATCTTTGCCACACTAGGATGCCTTTGTTGTAACTGGCGCGTGTATTATCCAGTTATATTAAAGGCGATATAGATGTAAAAAATCAAAACATTGAATATTTATAAAGGCAAAACGATGAATTTTATTGAAGAATTGAAATGGCGTGGAATGCTCCACACAATGATGCCTGGAACAGATGAGCTTCTCGAGAAAGAATGCGTAACAGCTTATTTGGGTATCGACCCTACGGCCGACTCTTTGCATATCGGTCATCTTTGCGGTGTGATGATGTTGCGCCATCTTCAGCGTTGCGGCCATAAGCCTCTGGCTCTTATCGGTGGTGCTACCGGTATGATCGGCGACCCTTCAGGAAAAAGTCAGGAGCGCAATCTGCTTGACGAGGAGACGTTGCGTCACAACGTAGCCTGCATCAAGAAGCAGCTCGCAAAATTCCTGGACTTTGAGAGTGATGCACCAAACAAGGCCGAGTTGGTCAACAATTATGACTGGATGAAAGACTTCACCTTCCTTGATTTTGCGCGCGACATCGGTAAACATATTACTGTCAACTACATGATGGCCAAGGAATCAGTGCAGAAGCGTCTTAATGGTGAAGCTCGTGATGGACTTTCATTTACTGAGTTTACTTATCAGCTTCTTCAGGGCTACGATTTCCTCTACCTTAACGAATACAAGAATTGCAAACTCCAGATGGGTGGTGCTGACCAGTGGGGCAATATGACAACTGGTGCTGAGCTCATTCGTCGTACCAACGGTAGAGAGTGCTATGCATTGACTTGTCCGCTCATAACAAAATCAGACGGCAACAAGTTCGGTAAGACTGAAAAGGGAAATATCTGGCTTGACAGAAACTATACTTCTCCTTATGCATTCTATCAGTTCTGGCTTAATGTTGCCGATGATGATGCAAAGAGATACATCAAGATTTTCACTTCTCTGCCAAAAGATGAAATAGATTCTATTATTGCAGAGCACGATACAGATCCAGGACGCCGTGTACTCCAGAAGCGTCTTGCCAAGGAAGTAACCATTATGGTTCATTCTGAGGAAGATTACAATATGGCTGTTGAGGCTTCTGAAATCCTTTTCGGAAAGTCTACGAAGGAAAGCCTTCTGAAGCTTGACGAGAAAACCCTTCTCGAAGTTTTCGATGGTGTTCCTCAGTTTGAGGTAAGCCGTGCTGACCTTGAAGCTGGTGTAAAGGCTGTAGATCTCTTTACAGACAATGCACATGTCTTCCCTTCAAAAGGCGAAATGCGTAAGCTTACTCAAGGAGGAGGTATCAGTATCAACAAGGAAAAACTTGATGCATTCGACAAGGTGATTACAACAGACTATCTCCTTGACGATAAATATATCCTTGTACAGAAGGGCAAGAAGAATTATTATCTGGTCATAGCCAAATAATCAGGTTGCTATACATGAAAACATACATATATGTGTAATTTTAAAGGTCAGAGGCAAGATGTTTTTTCATTCTTGCCTTTGGCCTTTTTCTTCTAAGCCAGCTATGGTACGTGCGTACTCGAATCAGGTTTATTATAATAAAAAATGTTGTTTTACCATATAAAGTATTGAACTGTAGATACTTTGAGTTGCACGTATAAGTAAAAAAATATAAATTTGACACGAATATTCTGATTTATTAACCTAATTTTAATTTATAGAAAGGAGAACTGAATAATATCATGGAACAATTTTTCGGTTATATCATCGGACTTGGTGCGGCGGTGATGATGCCAATCCTCTTTACCATTTTGGGAGTTTGTATAGGCATCAAGTTTGGAAAGGCGCTTAAAAGCGGACTTCTCGTAGGTGTCGGTTTTGTCGGTTTGTCTGTCGTTACCGCATTGCTTACAAGCAGTCTTGGTGATCCTCTTAAGCGCGTTACAGAAATCTACGGACTTAGTCTCGGTATCTTTGATATGGGTTGGCCTGCAGCTGCTTCTGTTGCATACAACACATCTGTCGGTGCGTTCATAATACCAGTCTGCTTGGCTGTCAACATTGTAATGCTTTTGACAAAAACAACCAAGACTGTCAACATCGACCTTTGGAACTATTGGCATTTTGCATTCATCGGAGCTGTAGTATATTTTGCATCTGACAGTATATGGTGGGGATTCTTCGCCGCTATAATCTGCTATATCGTTACACTTGTAATGGCCGATCTTACATGCAAGCAGTTCCAGACATACTATGACAAGATGGATGGAATCTCAATTCCACAGCCGTTCTGTCAGGGATTTGTACCTTTTGCAGTTGTAATCAACAAGGTACTCGACAAGATACCTGGATTTGAAAAGCTCAATATCGATGCAGAAGGCATGAAGCGCAAGTTCGGAATCATGGGTGAACCTCTTTTCCTCGGTGTAATCGTCGGATGCGGTATAGGTGCACTTGCCTGCAAGAACAGCGAAGAACTTGTTGACGGCATACCTTCAATACTTGGACTCGGAATCAAGATGGGTGCAGTTATGGAACTTATTCCGCGTATCACTTCACTCTTTATCGAAGGACTTCGTCCTATCTCTGATGCAACACGCGAATTGATAGCACGCAAGTTCAAGAACAGTGCAAGTCTCAATATCGGTATGAGCCCGGCTTTGGTAATCGGTCATCCTACAACACTTGTTGTGTCGTTGCTTCTGATACCTGTCACTCTTTTCCTTTCTGTTGTGCTTCCAGGTAATCAGTTCCTTCCATTGGCTTCACTTGCCGGAATGTTCTATCTTTTCCCAGCAGTGCTTCCAATCACCAAAGGTAATGTCCTCAAGACATTTATCATAGGACTTGTAGCTCTTATCGTAGGACTTTATTTCGTGACAGACCTTGCACCGTTCTTCACACAGGCTGCACACGATGTATATATGAAGACCGGAGATTCTGCAGTAAAGATTCCTGATGGATTCCAGGCCGGAGCTCTCGATTTCGCTTCAAGCATATTCTCTTGGATTATATTCCATCTCATACACGATTTCAAGATTGTCGGTTCTGCAGTTCTTGTCGTGCTCACACTTTTGCTTGCCATCTATAACCGCAGACGCATCATAAAGGAAAGCCGTGCAGTTGCAGGACAGGCAAAATGAAGTTTATGAAGAAAAGAAAATGAAGAAATAATAAACCCGATAAAATAGTTTTAATATGAAAAAATTAGCATTGGCTTTTGTTTTGGGCGTATCTGCTATTGCAGCATCTGCTCAGGTAAACTATCGCATGCAGGTTGCATGCAACCCTCAGGACGTTAAGACATACGACACTGATCGTCTTAGAAACAGTTTCATGATGGACAAGGTTATGGTTGCCGATCAGATCAATGTCACATATTCAATGTATGATCGTTTCATCTTCGGTGGTGCAATGCCTGTAAACAAGGAATTGAAGCTTGAAACAATTGATCCTTTGAAGGCTCCTTACTTCCTTTACAGCCGTGAGCTCGGTGTTATCAATATCGGCGGTGACGGAATCGTTACAGTTGACGGTAAGGAATATGAATTGAAGTTCAAGGATGCTCTCTACGTTGGTCGTGGCAACGAGAACGTAACTTTCAAGAGCAAGGATGCTTCAAAACCTGCAAAGTTCTACATCAATTCTGCTACAGCTCACAAGGAGTATAAGACTCAGCTCGTAACAATCGACGGAAGAAAGGGTTCGCTCAAGGCTAACTCATTCCCTGCAGGAAAGATGGAAGAGAGCAACGACAGAGTCATCAATCAGCTCATCGTAAAGAACGTTCTCAAGGAAGGTCCTTGCCAGCTTCAGATGGGTCTGACAGAGCTCAAGCCGGGAAGTGTTTGGAACACAATGCCTGCACACACTCACAGCCGTCGTATCGAGGCTTATTTCTATTTCAATGTGCCTGCTGGAAACTCTATATGCCATTTCATGGGCGAACCACAGGAAAACCGCATTGTTTGGCTTCAGAACGAGCAGGCTATAATGTCTCCTGAATGGTCTATTCATGCAGCAGCCGGAACCAGCAACTACATGTTCATCTGGGGTATGGCTGGTGAGAACCTCGATTATGGAGATATGGACAAGATTACTTATACAGAGATGCGCTGATGTGATTCTGCATCATGTGTGTTGATTCATACTGTTTTAGCTCTGCACAGGTTTCTGTGCAGAGCTTTTTCTATGTTTTGTTGTTTGAACAAACTTCGTTTTGGAGTGTTTATCAAATGAAAAACATTAGCCGGTCATACAGCCGTAGGTGTGGCTTGTATATCCGAGATAATAATTGATTTATATATAAACATAGTATTGCCATGAGACGGATTCTTTTTATTTTGACTATGGTTTGGGCTTCAATGACTTTGAATGCCGCAGAAGAGAACGGTAAGGTTATAAGAATTTCCACTGATGCCGTAGATCTGCTTCTGCAGGTTGGTGACAACGGACGTCTGTATCAGACGTATTTCGGTGAGAAACTTTTGAACGAGTCAGATGTGAAGAACTTCAAATGGTATGTTCACGCCGCGTCAGACGGCAGTGTGTGCCGTCGCGGATGGGAAGTATACAGCGGTTCTGGAAATGAAGATTTTTTCGAACCTGCTTTGGCTATTACGCATAACGACGGCAAAACGTCGACATATCTCTACTATGTATCTTCCTCTTCGTCTGCAGTCGACGGTGGAACTCATACAGTCATCAATCTTCGCGATGACAAATACCCTGTCGATGTCGTACTTCATTATATAGCATATCCAAAAGAAAATGTAATCAAGACTTGGAGCGAAATTCGTCATCAGGAGAAAAATCCGATAACTCTTTCTGCATACGCTTCGACCATGCTTTATTTCAGTCGCTCTTCTTATTACCTCACTGAGTTCAGCAGCGATTGGGCATGCGAAGCACGTATGAGCAGTCAGCGTCTTCAGTTTGGAAAGAAAGTTCTTGATACAAAGCTCGGCAGCCGTGCCGCAATGCATGTGCATCCGTTTTTCGAGATTGGACTCGACCAGCCTGTAAGTGAAAATCAGGGCGATGTGCTGATGGGTACATTGGGATGGACCGGCAATTTCCGTTTTACTTTTGAAGTTGACAATGTAGGCAATCTGCGTGTGCTTCCTTCCATCAATCCTTACGCTTCTGCTTACGAACTGTCGAAGGACGAAGTCTTCGTGACTCCAGAGTTTATTTTTACGCTCAGTTTCAACGGAACTTCTCAAGGAAGCCGCAATCTTCATGATTGGGCACGTGCTTACAGTCTGAAGGACGGAAAAGGCAAGCGGTTGACCTTGCTCAACAATTGGGAAAACACTGGATTTGACTTTAACCAGGAGATTTTGGGCAACCTTATGAACGAGGCCAAGCATCTTGGTGTCGATATGTTCCTTCTTGACGACGGTTGGTTTGCCAACAAATATCCGCGTAAGAACGATAAGGCCGGACTGGGCGATTGGGAAGCTACATCCGACAAACTTCCTGGAGGCATACCGGCTCTTGTTGATGCGGCAAAAAAGGCTGGAGTGGAGTTCGGAATATGGATTGAACCGGAGATGGTTAATCCGAAAAGTGAATTGTTTGAAAAGCATCCTGACTGGGCCATACATGACGAGAACCGTCAAATCTACTATTATCGCAATCAGCTTGTTCTTGACATGAGCAATCCTAAGGTTCAGGACCATGTTTTCGGCGTTGTTGATAATATAATGAAGGAGAACCCGGATGTTGCATACTTCAAGTGGGACTGCAACAGCCCTATAACCAATATCTATTCTCCGTATCTCAAGAACCGTCAGGGGCGCATGTATATCGACCATGTAAGAGGTGTCTACAATGTACTCAAGCGTGTCAAGGAGAAATATCCTGATGTGCCTATGATGCTTTGTTCTGGCGGAGGTGCCAGATGCGATTACGAAGCTTTGAAATATTTTACGGAGTTCTGGTGCAGCGACAATACCGATCCGGTGGAGCGTATTTACATCCAGTGGGGATTCTCCCAGTTCTTCCCGGCCAAGGCTATGTGTGCGCACGTCACTAGCTGGAATCGTAGCGCTTCCATAAAATTCCGTACAGATGTTGCTTCAATGTGCAAGCTTGGTTTCGACATCGGTCTCAAGGAACTGAGTGCCGAAGAGCTCGAATTCTGTCAGACTGCTGTTGCCAACTGGAAGCGTCTTCAGCCGGTCATTATGGATGGCGATCAGTACAGGCTGGTTTCGCCTTATGAAACAAACCACATGGCAGTAAACTACGTCGGCGACGACAAGTCCAAGGCCGTTCTTTTCGCCTACGATGTACATCCGCGTTATTACGAGAAACTTATGCCTGTTAAACTTCAGGGACTTGATCCGCATCGTTCGTATAAGATCGAAGAAATCAATCTCATGCCGGGCAAGGAATCTTCTTTGGAAGTGAACGGCAAGGTCTTCACCGGCGATTTTCTTATGAAGGTTGGAATTGACGTCTTCAGTTTCTCTCAGATGCAGAGCCATGTACTGGAGCTTACAGCAATGTAATTAGACATTTATTGAGTCTCTCTTGACTTTGGCTTTAGTTGTGAGGGCTCGCATTTAAAATTTCGAGGGCTCAGGAAATAGTTTCCGAGCCCTCGAAATTTTTTTCTTGTGCCTCCGCATTTCTTCCTTTTGTGCGTTTTCTGGCTGTCAGATGTAGTCCTTGCTTCCTTTGTCCTGATACAAAAGGAAAACGGACCATTCCGCTTTGCTGAAATGCTTGTGGAATGGTCCGTTTTAAATATACAAATGGTATCTGAAAAAGTTTTTCTGTTTTTCACATCAGTCTTTTCTGCTGATGCTGTAGAGCTTATTTCCGTCCTTGTCTACCATTGTGAGTACAAGTTCCTTGCTGTCTGCCGACAACACAGAGAAACCGCTTTTACCGCTGCAGAACTTTGTGCCTTCAACCGGTTTCACTTCTCTTGCAAGCGAACCTGACGAGTTGACAACGTAGTCGATGTTGCTTCCCTTCATGCGTATATGCTGGAAATTGTGTATGTGTCCGCATATATACATGTCTACGTTATTGTGCTTTCTGAGGATTGTGTCGACTCTCTTCTGCATGTCGCCTCTTTCAGACGGATTCTTGTCGGTGTCGGCATATATCGGGTGGTGTCCGATGACGAGAACCCACTGTTCCTTGGCTGCTGTAAGTACAGAGTCGAGCCATTCAAGCTGTTTGTTTATATCCTGCTTTCCTGCATCATTGTAGTCTTCAGTATCTTTTCTGTACTTGTCTATGAGCGGTGGAGTGTCAAGCATTACGATGCGTACGTTTACTCCGTCGTTTTCCAGAACCTTGGTGTAGTATCTTGCCGGCATGTTCCATCTTGCGCTGATGTTCTGATAGTCGAGCACGGCCTGTGTGTTTCCGCGGTACTCATGATTGCCCATAATTGCGTACCATGGGAGCATCAGTTCCGGATGGCTGTAGATGAGTTCGTAGTTGGTCATCCAGAGCGGGTCGCTGGTGCTTCTTACACCCTCGAAGTGGTGTACATCGCCTGGCGCCACGACGCATTCAATGTCGATGTTTTCCGCCATGCGTCCCATTGTCTCTGCAATAGGTTTCTGATTATAGTAACCGTTGCGGCCGAGGTCGTTGGCAATGAAGAAGTTCACCGACTTCTCCATTGCTTTCCAGTTGGCCTCGTTCTGTGCCGATGCTCCTGCGCATATCAGCAGTGCTGTCAGAGCAAGAATATATTTTCTAATGCTTCTTATCATCATTTGTCCGATTATTGTTTATTCAAGTCCGTAAGCTCCGAAATAAGCCTTTACAGCAGGTGATGTATATGTCTTTCCGTTTACGCTTATTCCGTTGGTCTGGAAGTAAGGTGCCATGTTTGCTTCGTTGGCAGTGTATGCCCCGTTGAGAGCTGGCGAAGATGCTGTAAGGTGGAAATCCCAAGAGTTGTCGTATACGTATTCTGTCAGTGCAACTTTGTTGATGTCGAAGTTTACAAACATAGGATCGTATGAGTTGTCCTCTGTTGCGATGAGGCTGTGTGCATCAACTACGCCTTTGTTGTAGTTCTTGTGGTCAAATCCGTATCCTTCCCAAGAATATGCTACACCGCTTTCCTCTTCGTACACGATGTCGCTCTTCTGTGAACCTGAAGAATACATGTTGTAGTCGATTACAGATTTGTCGTCATAGCCTTCGTCGATGTTGTTTGGAAGGTCGTAGCTAGGAGTCATGGCTCTGAACTTGCAGTTTACGAGAAGGTTGTTGTATACGTTTGCAAGAACATTCTTCTCTGCATAGATGCATCCGCCTTTTTCGCCGTCACGTCTCCATCCGGCGTTGATGATGGTATTGTTGTAAGCCTGAACCTTTGCCTGTCCTCTTACTTCGCTCTGGCCTGAGCTTGAAAGTTTGAGACCGTTGGTGTTAGGGCTGAACATTACGTTTCCTGCAACGTCGGCAACACATCCTGCCTTGATGTTGACAGCCTCTGCACCGTCGTATCCGTTTGCTGCAAAGATGTTGTTGGCTATGATGGCGTTTCCTCCCATGAGGTATATGCCGTCAGACCAGCCGTTGCGCAGGATAGAGTTTGTTATGACATATTTTCCGTTGATGTTGTCGGTTGTGATTTGAGGATATGCATCGTCTCCGGCTGTGTATATTCCGCTTTCTGCCGCTGGTGAACCTTCTATTACTGCACCTCCTGTATACTCGATTATAGTGTGGTCGATGAGCATTTCGCCACAAGTCGATGTTGCAACAATACCTCCCCAAAGACCCTTGAAGATGTTGGCTTCTGTTCTTTTGCTTTCAGCGACAGAAAGAAGGATAGGGTGTTCTTCTGTTCCTTTGCAGTAGAGGTTTCCGTCTACTGTAAATTCGATTGGTGTATGGTTTACGCCAACGCCTTTATCGTCAAATACTACAGTTACACCTTCTTCTATTGTCAGTGACTTTCCTTCCGGAACCACGATGTGTCCAGTTACGCTTACCACTGTGTTTGCTTCCCACACGCCTTCAACGTTTCCTGAAACTTCTTTGTCTGCTACGATTCCAGAGCCGTCGCCGTCGTTTCCACCGTCTCCGTTTCCTCCGTTTCCATTGTTGTCATCGTCACTGCATGCGCAGAATGTCATTGACATAAGTGCTGCGCCGAACAATAAATAGTTGAATTTCATAATTGAAAAAAATGTTTGGTGTTTATTATTTTCTTATTCTTAAAAAATCAAAGTTTGAATCTGACTCCAAGCATGATGGTCTGTCCGTGCCATTCCTTGCGTTCTATGACGTTTCCGTCTGTGCGCTTCGAATCTACACCGTCCGTATGCTCGCTCTTGTGGATGTATTTCAGCATTGGTGTGTCGAGCAGGTTTGAAGCTTTTGCAAAAATGCTTATGCCGTTCTTGAAGCTCTTTTCCACTGATGCGTCCAGCTGAATATATCCGTCTTCCCATATATCATCATTGTACCAGTTGGAAATTTCGCTCAGTCGCTTGCCTGTATAGCTGAATGCGATCTGTCCTTCCCACATGCTTTTTGACTCCTTGAAGAGAAGTGACAGATTTGCCACGTGGGCTGCCTGTCCGCAGAGAGGTCTTGTCTGTTTTACGCTCTTCACTTCCGAACCCTCCATGACTCTTTTGTCTGTGGTCATGCTTGAATGCGTATATGTGTAGTTTGCCTTGATTCCGAACCAGTTGAAGTATTTCATCACATCGATTTCAACGCCCAGATTGGTTGCGTTACCGAAGTTCATAGGTTTGAAGTATGTGTCCTGTCCTTCGTTGATGAGTCCGTACTCAATAGGGTTCTGAAGATTCTTGTAGAACAGGCCTACCATGAATTGTTCTGAAGAGCCTGGGAAGAACTCATATCTCAAATCCACGTTGTCGGCAACGGTGTGCTTCAAGTCCGGATTACCTTTTTCCTTGTAGTCTTCATTGATGATTGAGTAAGGCACAATCTCAAAGAAGCTCGGACGGTTTATAGAGCGTCCGTAGGAGAGTCTCAGGTTTGCGTTCTTATGGATGTTGTATTTGGCATGAACGCTTGGAAGCACGTCTGTATATCTCTGATTTCCTTTCGGATCTTCGTTTCGTGCATATTTGAGCTCGTATCCCTGGTCTGTATGTTCAACACGTACTCCTGCTGTTACGTCAAACTTTCCGTACGAGTATTTTGCCATTCCGTATCCGGCTCCAATCTTTTCGCTGGCATCGTAGTTGAGCGGGTTGCCTATGTCGCCGTAAGGACGCGGTTCGAGAAGTATCTCGTCGAAGTTGTTCCAGTCTTCGCCTTCATATTGAGGATCCTTGAGTCCTGTGGCAGAATCGAAGGTGTATTCGTTGAAGAAACTGCTTCTGTCCTTGTTTCTGTACATACCTCCTGCCGAGAAGTCGATGGTCGCGTCATTCTCCATCTTCAGCTTGTAGCTAAGGTCTACGTAGCCTGCTATGTCGTTGTCGGAATTGTGCTCCCAGCGGCGTGTTGCAGCATTTGAAGTCTGTATGTGCGAGCCCTGCATGTATATTTCTGCATTGTCTGGAGTTTCGCTGAATGCTCTAGAGTATACGGCAGACCATTTGATTTTGAAGCAGTTGTCCTTGAGCAGGGAGTGCTCGCCTTGAAGAGTGGAATTGAAGATGTACTGATGGTTCCATTTCATTCTGATTTCTCTTGTCTTGTCGTCTTCACCGTCGCGGACCTCAGCTTCAGTCATGTCCATGTATCCGTTGTACCACATCAGTTTGTTGTTTGTGTCGAACTTGTAGTCAAGTTTGAGATGTGTGCCCAATCTTCCGTTCTGAGTAGAGTAGTTGCGGAAAATGGTGCCGTTGTGTGATGTACCCGGTCTGTAGTATATTTCGCTTTCCTTGCCTCTGTAGGTGTTCATGTAGCTGGCTGCCAGCATGACTCCGAGCTTGTCATTGAAGAAACGGTCGCCGTATGACAGTCCGGCTGTGATGTCGGGCATAGGCTTTTTCCATTTCATGTGAAGGTTCTTGGTCGTGAAATCTTCCGATGTGACAGCGTAGTCGTCAGGTTTGCCCATTGCTTCGTACGGTGATTCCTTGTTTATTGCACCATAATTGAATGATTGGAAATCACGTCCGAAATACATGGTATTGTATCCTGTTGATATGTTTGCGGTGAATTGTCTTTCTGATGGTGCGTCCTTCATGACGAGGTTTATGGCACCACCGATTCCGTCGCCTTCCATATCTGCAGTCAGCGATTTTGTCACTTCAAGTCTGTCAAGCATTTCTGAAGGGAAAATGTCGAGCGGAACAAATCTGTTCTTGTTGTCAGGGCTAGGAATCTTTATGCCGTTGACAAGAGTATAGTTGTAGCGCTTGTCCATACCGCGGAGTATGGCGTATTGTCCTTCGCCTCCACTGTTGCGCTCAATAGTAATTCCAGACATTCTCTGGATGACGTTGCCGACAGTGATGTCCGGGGACAATTCTATAGCTTTGGCACTCATTACATTGACCACATTTGTGGAATTTTTCTCAATGCTTCTTGCTCCTGCTTCAGTTCTTCCGGAATTTTTAGATACGACAGAAATGTCGCTGAGCATGATGTTGTCGCTTGAAAGCGGTATGACAATCTCGTTTATCGATTTGCTGATTTTCATCTCGTATGACTTATACCCCATGTAAGAGCATACAATGGTGAAAGTCGGTTTGTCGACCGATAGATTGAAACTTCCGTCAAGTCCTGTCACGGTTCCCTGTGAAGGATCTTCCTTAATGACGATGTAAGCACCAATGATTTCCTCTCCTGTTTTTGAATCTTTTACCTTACCTTTTATTTGCATGGCTGCCATATTGGTCGACGCCATAAGCAACAAACCAACAATCCAATTGATCTTCATACAATAATCTTTTTACGCCGGCAAAAGTAGAGAGAGGATTTTACTATTTTATTACAGAGCTGTTGCATTTGTAATAAAATCACAACACTGGTTAAAAAATGAATAGGTGTCATGCTGATCATACGGCATGACACCTATTCGGAGATGTTTCAATGAGTTGTTTAACACGGTATTTATTACTCCTGCTGTTCTGGCAGTATTATATTTTCAGTTTTATCCAACCAATATTTCTTCAGATCTTCCCATTTGTAATAAGATCCTGAGAATTTGTTTATCGGAAATTCAACCTCGCGTTCGTTCAGAAGAACTTTGGCTATTATGTCGTTGCTGCTGTTTCTGTAAAGTATCATCTGGATGTTTCCGCACATAGGAATTATTTTATATGTACGGTATGTATCGGCAATCTTCTGCCAATCAGATGTCGATGCGGAAAGATTGTTGATTCCCATCAATACTGCAAGCGGTGCAAGGTTTGTATCATGTCCGAACCGGAGTGTTGCTCCGCATTTGCCTGAGGCAATGACTGTGTCGGCTGTTGTAACAAAGTTTTTCAACAGGTTCCGTTCAAGATAGTACATGTGGCCGCCGCTGTATGGCGATGCTCCTTTTTCGTAGTACCATTCGAAATTGTTGCGTTGCCAAAGATCGTATACCTCGTCTTGAGTGAAAAGAAAGCTGAGATCAGGGGCGTTGTAGCTGCTCTGGCTTATTCCGTTGAGCTCGAACAGCTGGCTCATCAAGGCTTTAGTGTCTTTAATGCTGTTTATGAATGCTGTATTGTTGAACAACTGCTTCATCAATCTGTCTGGATGTATGTATACACTGTCCGCAGCATGATATACGGAGTCACTGTTGGCCAGGTGTTCTTTTTCATAAGCAGGATTCTTGTATTTTATATAATAGGAGTCGTGCAGACTGCTTTCAGTAGTTATCTCCAGTTTTGGATTAAGGCCTTTCAACTCAACACATGCCGCGGCCATAGATAAGAAAGCTCGTGTTTTGTATGTTGAACGTGCGTCTACATGTACTCCGTCGTTGAATACCGGCTTGAAGTTGCTGTACATCCTTTTAATGAGGTCTCTGTGCTGCTGAGCTCCTTTAGGGGTCAGTTCGCCATATCTTCCTTCGGCCTCGTTGCTTAGATATTTTATAATTTCAAGTGCACGTTTTCCGTCTTCTGTCAGATACCCTTTATTTTCGGCATCTTCGAGAATCGATCTGGGTTCATCGTATTTTTCCTTGTCGGTGAGATACCTGGAACCGTGTCGGGCAAAGCTTGACACGTAGAAAGGTTCATAACCTTCAGGAGCCGGTGTTAAAACTGTTTCTGGTGCCGTATAGGCAAAATATTTGCCGGCTGCCAATCTGTTGTTTGCTGAAATTTCATCTTTTGCACTTTGTGAAAATACCGGCATGCAAACGCTTAACATGACGGCAATTGTGATAACTTGTTTCTTCATCGTATGACAATGTTTTGTGCAAAAATAGTCAAGATTGTCTTTGTTGTAATTCGGTTTGTCCTTTGCCGCATCTATTTTAACTTGATTGCAGCTTCTTTGGAACATTACTGTTACATCTTGTGTGTTTTACCTCAGTTTCATAGATGTATGTTCGTGTGTATATGTCTTTAAAATCATGTAAAACTGCGGTGTGGATTGGAATGTGTAGAAAAGATTAGTATTTTTGTAGTCCGTTTTACATGCCGCATTTCTATATATGATTTGTATTATATGCAAGATGAGTATGTACTTTTTACGGATCTTTTATTTGGTTTCTTGAATTTGCGATGAGGATAATAGAAAATATAGATGCTTATGTCGGACAGCCTTGTGTTGCTACAATCGGTTTCTTTGACGGTGTGCATAAAGGACACAGATGTCTGATCGATCAGGTCTGCAATGTTGCTGCTGATAAAGGCTTGGAGTCTGTTCTTATCACATTCAGGGAACATCCTCTTAAGGTCCTGTATCCGCAGAAAGCTCCATTTCTTTTGACAACTGCAGAAGAAAAGTCTAATCTGCTGGCTGAGACGGGTGCCGACAACGCAGCCGTTCTGGATTTTACGCGTAGATTGTCTGAAATGGATGCCCGTTCATTTATGAAGAATATACTCAAGGAGAAGCTTAACGTGCGCATTCTGGTCATAGGCTACGATCATCGTTTCGGTCATGACCGAAATTGCGGATTTGCAGACTACGTACGCTTTGGAAAGGAAATGGGGATAGATGTCATCAATGCTGAAGCTCTAGAAATCGATGGGGGAGTGGTCAGTTCGTCAGCGATTCGTTCATTGCTTTTGAATGGAGATGCATCTGGGGCATCATCAATGCTGGGTTATGATTATTTCATTGAGGGCACAGTGGTTGGTGGCTTCCAGAACGGTCGTAAGATTGGTTTCCCAACTGCCAACGTTGCTGTCGCTTCGAGTGATAAGCTGATTCCTGCAAACGGAGTTTATGCAGTACGTGCAGATGTTGACGGTGAGAGGTATAATGGTATGCTCAATATAGGTATGCGTCCTACATTTGCAAATGGCAGTAATAGGTCCATTGAAGTGTTTCTTTTCGATTTTTCCGGAAACATATACAGCGAGCACATAAGAATAGAGTTCTTCAGACGAATACGAGATGAGAAAAAATTTGCATGTATAGAAGAACTGAAGATGCAGTTGGAAGCCGATGAGCATGAGTGCAGAACACTGATGCGCATGCAATAGCTGTATTTCCTACATTGCATACTATTGAAATAATCTTATTATTATGGCCTTTTTTATTGAAAAGTATAAAAAAACGCCGGTAAATTTTGTGTCCCACAAAAAAATGTCTACCTTTGCATTCGCGTTCGGATAGGATGCTATTGCATAGTTTGTTCTATGGTGTAATGGTAGCACAACAGTTTTTGGTTCTGTTTGTCCCTGTTCGAATCAGGGTAGAACAACTATTAGGACTTGTAGCTCAGTTGGTTAGAGCAACAGACTCATAATCTGGAGGTCCCTGGTTCAAGCCCAGGCTGGTCCACGAAATATGCCATGTTGAATGGCATATTTGTTTTAAACATACTTTTATACATAAGTTTTACTTATTTAGGACTTGTAGCTCAGTTGGTTAGAGCAACAGACTCATAATCTGGAGGTCCCTGGTTCAAGCCCAGGCTGGTCCACGTTGAAAATCAGGCACTTACAGACTTTCTGTAGGTGCTTTTTCTTTTATCGGTGACCTTCAGGTGACCTTTTTGACGCGAAACTTTGTAAAAGTGACCCTCTGAAATTTCATAGAATTGCAGTAAATCTTTATGGATTTTTAATAAAAGATGCTGGTAAAAATCGGTTGCTTTTAATTTGCAATTACAACCTTAGGATAAAAGCAGGGGCAGCGGGTTCCATGTGAGAGCCGTTTTTTTATTTTTCACAGTGAACAGGCAGGACGCCTTTTGTGCATTAAAATAAAACATTCGCCATAATCATGGAAAAATTAGCTATCTTTGCCGTACGTTAGGCATAAATCAGTATTATTGTTAAGAACATAACCAGATGTCAGGAAAACGGCTCTTTGTATATCATAAAATCATTATTACGCTAATACCTGTATGCGCTGCGCTGATATGTTTCTTGTCATGCGGCGATACTAAGGCGATGCGCAATGTTGCTACGGCAGATTCATTGACGGAAGTGAATCAACAGGAAGCGGTAAGATTTATAGACAGCGTGGCCTGTGCTGATAAGGGAATGAGCCGCAACGGCAGGATGAAATTGCTGCTGTTAAGGATGAAGGCGCTCAATAAGCTGGATTGTCCGTTAGACACGGACACGCTTGCAAGTCTCGTGAAGTATTTTGACCGCCACGGCAGTGCCAACGACAGGATGCTGGCAAACTACATTCTCGGGTGTTACTATATAGGTAAAGGCAATTCGCCGGAGGCCATGCGCTACCTACACCTTGCGGCCGAGGCTGCCGACACAACTGACGCCGGCTGCGACTGGCGCACCCTTCATAAGGTGCACGTGCATACGGCACAGCAGCTGATGTACCAGAATGACTTAGCGGATGCAATGGACGAGAACGCCCTTGCGCTAAAATACGCAATGGCAGCAAAAGACACGTTCAACGCCATTATCACGCTGGAGCAACGCTCCAACATCTACCTTAACCAAGGGCAAGATGACAAGGCTTTCGATATAAGGTCAAAACTGTACGGTATGTACAAAAATCACGGGTATGCCAAAGAGGCGGCAATATCGCTTGGCATGCTTGTAAGAATGCAAGCCGAACGGGGTAACCTTGCCGAGGCAAAGCGGTGCATTGATATATACGAGAAAGAGAGTGGACTTATTGACAGCAATGGAAACATTGAGAAAGGGCGTGAGTCTTATTATGTAAATAAAGCCATATACCTTACTAAAATTAATAAACTTGACTCTGCCGAATATTATTTCCGTAAATGCGTCAATACTACGAATCAACTTAACAATCTAAAGGACTGTTATATTGGTTTGTCCGATTTGTACAAAAGGCGACACAACTTAGACTCGGTAGCAAAATACGCAGAACTTGCCCGTATAACGACAGACTCGATGTACGCGGAAATGAACACCACACATCTGCAGCAGATGCGGGCAATGTATGACTACAATGAATACAAGCTGTCAGCCGAGGTATATAAAAGGAAAGCGCTAAGCGCAAGGTTGACCACTATTATAATAGCCCTTGTGGTGTCAATTTTAGCAATATGCGTGGCTATATATATAAGAAAGAAAAGGCGGGCACGCAGAATGGAGGTGCTGAAATATGAAAGAAGCATAGCCGAACTTGAGAAGGCGCGTTTGGAACTGTATACCGTCAATGAAAAACAGCAGGCGGAAATAGCGCGAATGATAAAGGAAAAGACCAAAGAAATAGAGCGACAGAAAGAGGCGAACGATACTTACTTACACGACATACAAGAATTAGTGCGGTCACGTGATGCGCTTTATGACCTGAGCGAAAGGCAGAAAGCAGAGTTCAACAGATTGATAGAGGCAAAAGACGCACAGATAGACCAGTTATATCAGGAAAAGCAAAAATACGAAAATGCTAAGGTTGACAATATCAACAGGTACACAAACGAGCCGATAGTAAAGCAACTAAAACGCCACGCAAGAAAAGATTTCACGCCCTTGACTGCAGAAGAGATGAACCAGCTGAAAGCTATCTTCGTTGATGCGGAACAGTTTAGCAGATTAGAAAATATCGTCAATGCCAACGAATACCAGGTGTGCATGCTGGTAAGAATCGGCTTTACGCCATCAGACATCAGCATATTGACGGGATTGTCGCAATCGAATATTTCAAATATCCGCAAGAGGCTTTTGACAAAATTAACGGGACGAAACGGCTCGCCAAAAGGCTTTGACGCATATATAACTAACTTATAATCACCCTCTTACGCTTTTACATCCTGCACTCTGTGAAATAGTTCACAAACTGCAGGATTTTTCTTTGTGAAATTCTTGTGAAATTTCACAGGATAAAAAACTTGCACTTGCCATTAAAAAGCCGTTATATTGCATCGAACAAAAAATCAAAACGACAACATTACGTAACATTTAGTTGCATTATTATTTATGGCGTTCGCAACAATAAACGTAATGGCGCAAGATGTAGTTTATCCTGACAATATGGAATATTTACAATTGCAGGTTATTTCAGAGAATACAGGCGACCCAGGTAAAGGTAATAATCCATCATTCGCACCAATAAGAAAGCCGACAATCGGAATCAGCGGTAACACCATATATTTATATGGGCAATTCGATGGGGTTACGTTAGAGTTAGTGGAAAACGACGTTATGGTGTACTCAACAATAGTTGAGGCGAACGCCAACGAAGTAACGCTGCCCGACGATATGCCTGGAATATATGAACTGCGATTGAACAACGGCAGATTTATCTACTCGTGTGAAATAGAAATACACTAAAAATATTTCACTCAATTTCTACACCGGTTATGAAAGAGAGTGAATGACAGACCTTACTGTAAAAAGGAGCTGCTGTTATGGTCAGCTTTAACAAACGTAACAAATATAAGTGTCTAAATTATGAATACATTATTAAGTAGGGACATTTACTGAATGTCCCTAAGTAATTTGAAAGTTGAAACCTTGTCCGAAAAAGACCTTAACGCGTTAAGGGGTGGCAAGACTGTCGTTTTTGAAAGAACGTTTACGAAAACGACTATTGACAGTGATGGCAACGTAACAAAACATACGTTTACAATCAGGGTTTATGATGACGGCTCGACTGAAAGAATTGAATAACATTATGTAACCCTTCAGATTTTACAAATGATGTGTGCAAAATATAATAGTTGTCAAAAGACAGTCATACTCCTTATAAAGAGAAAACTTCCGATGATTATTTTTTTGCACACATTATTTCTTTATAGTAAATTCATTCTATATTCATTCTATGAAAAAATATTTAGTAATATTTTTATTGATTGCCTTTTCTGGAACCGTAATGAGCCAAGAACTATTCACTGGTATTGTTATGGATTCAACCAAACATGTAATAAAAGGCGCACAAGTATCATTAAAAAACAAAAATGAGGTTGTGGCTGTATATACGACAGGGGCAGATGGCGTATTTTCAGTTAAGGACTTGAATCCAGACAGTTATGATATAAATATAGCTTGTGTCGGATATAAGACCTATAATGGGAAAGTAAATGTCGGTAACGGAAATTTTCAGTTTTTCACACTCACAGAGAATGTATTTGATTTAAATGAAATAACAGTCACAGCCCATCGCCCACCAAAAACTACGGCCTTGGGACATATTTATTATTTATCGGAAAAAGCGAAAAAAAGTTACAACCCTTTTACAGCGCTGAAAGAAATACCGGGAATAGTAAGCGATGACGTTAATAATTCTATAAAATCAGCTGACGGTAAAAGTTTGCTGATATTGATTGACGGAGTGAAAGTCAATTCAGGCATAGCCCCAATTTCTCCGTCACAAATTGAGTCTGTAGAAGTGCAGGATGTTATTGAGGCAAAATATATTGGCGACAACGTTGGTAAAATATTAAACATACACTTAAGGGCTGATTGTGGAGCTTACCAATTTGTGGAAGCCGACATAAGAAACGACGCTCCAACATACAGTGGCAATAGCGGAATAAAGTTTGAGGTTGGCAACCCTAAGTTTTCACTGTTTGGCAGTATAACGCCATCATATTCGCACGATAATGAAACTGACGGTTGTATGGAAAGTGCATCGGCAGATTACAAAAGAACAGAAATGACACATATCAAGATGGGGTCGCGCAAGGTTGATTACTCTGCATTATTAAAATACAAAGCTACTGACAATGACAATTTTGCAGTTTATTTCCAAGGGGGGATAGAAAAATTTAAATTGAATTCTGGCGGAGAAGGTTCTTTCATTAATGCTTCAGGAAATGAAACTTATTCAGATTCAAACAGACAGGAACAACTGTCCAGAATTTTCACAGGCACGTTGTATCACAAGCATATTTTCAACAAACAATCCGATATTGAAACTTATCTTACATATTCCCACAATTTCAACAATCTGCATAACAATGTGTCACAATGGTATGGAAACAATGAATGGAATAATTTGTATGACTATGATACAAAACGAAGTCGCTTTTCACAGACAACAGACTATGTTTGGCGTATAAACAGCAAAACGTCTTTTTCGGTCGGCAATTCAACAGAATATACAAGAGAGGCGATTGGCCGAAACGACAATTATGATGGAAACTTCCTGCATCGGCAGGTAGAAGAATACATCTATACAGGCTTGTCAGGTTCGCTTGATCGGCTAAGGTATATGCTTTCGGGCGGCATAGATGGAGTATGGAGTTGGTCGGGCAAGACATTCAACCGTTATTTTTGTCCGCGCCTATCAGCAAGTATTGGTTATGATTTTAAAAAATATGGTTCACTGTTTCTTTCTTACAAAATAGATGATAAGAAACCATCAATAACTATGCTTAATCCGTATGTCACGACAATAGATTCAATAAGAATTAGTTACGGAAATCCTCTATTGACACCGCAGACAAATCACACGATAGGTTTGCAATACTCAATAAACTTTAAAAACAGATTTTATGTTACAGCTCGGACAGACTACACTCTGACAAAAGACATTATAAACGATTATGCGTTTATGGATAATGGTGTGTTCAACCGGACTTTTATTAACAACGGCCATTATCATTTCCTGACAACATCTTTGATGGCCATGTATAACAGCAATAATCTGAATGCCTTGATCCATGCTTCGCACAATGTATGTTATTATACAGCGCAGCCTGCCAAGAAGTATTTCCAATTTGTAGCATCATGCAGTTATGACATCGGTAAATTCAACATTTCGGCGATGATTCTTTATCTGAATTATGATTTCGCAGCCATATCCCGTACCCATTATGACAGACCTATTTCAAGTACGGTTTCGCTGACATACAGGTTTTCACGTCAAACTCAATTAACAATAGGTTTGGAAGATTGGCTGGGCAATGTAGAGGTTAACACATTGACAATATCTGACGGTTATCAGATGAGGGCTGTTTCAAAAGCAAAAACTTTTCGCCCGTTCATTTCTTTCAGATGGACTCTACGCAAAAATGACAAACGTAAAATAGACATCAACAATAATATAATGCGTGAACGAGAAAAATCTTTGGATATGAGAGTGAAATGACTGTTGTAACAGTAAAGACACTAACTCTTGTCGGTGTGAGGCATATAAGATTTGACGGCTGTGAGATTATGGCTGCATAGTCATGGAACGAAAGCTGTGCAAAAACAAGCATGCAGCAATAAAAACAACAATAATGAAAAGATTCAAGGTATATCTACAACACGACTCCATGGAATGCGGCATGACGTGCCTGCGCATGATATGCAAGCATTACGGAGCGGAATACAGCTCGGAATATTTGTCACGGTTGTGCTTCGCCACGAATGAAGGTGTGTCGCTATTGGGAATGAGCGAGGCTGCGGAACGACTGGGACTGCATACAATTTGCGGAAGGCTTGGACTGGAGCAGTTGCGCAATATGCGGCTACCCTGCATATTGCACTGGATCCAAAACCACTTCGTTGTGCTGTACCGAATAAGCAAGAACGGCAAGAAGTTCTACATAGCCGACCCGGGCAAGGGGCTATTGACACGCTCGATAAAGGATATGGAGGAACACTGGGTCAGCACGCGCTCGGAGGGAGGCGACAAGGGCGTGGTAATGCTGATAGAAACCACTCCGATGTTTTACGACCGCATGAAAAATTCAGGCGACTGCGGCGAAAGCCGTTCGTTCCGCTTCCTGTTCGGCTACCTGAAGAAATACAGAAAGTACTTCGGGCAGATAGCCGTGGGGCTTGCCCTGGGTTGCCTGCTGCAACTCGTGCTGCCGTTCCTGACGCAGGCGATAGTAGACGTGGGTATAAAGAACCGGAACATTGGCTTTTGTATGGCTCGTGCTGCTGGGGCAGCTGATGCTGACGGTAAGCCGAACGGCTCTCGACTTCATACGCCGCTGGCTGCTGCTGCACATCAGCATGAGGGTGAACATATCGTTGATAAGCGACTTCTTCATAATTCATAATACGTTAATTTATAAGCCAAACTTTACTCGTTTCGGTGACCTTGAGGTGACCTTTTCGGGAGCAAACTACTGCAAATGTATGTATTTCTCTGCAAACTGCCAAATACATTAGATACTGTAAATCAACACATTTATATTACACGGAATTTTATGAAATATTACTCGAAAAGACTCATAATCTGGAGGTCCCTGGTTCAAGCCCAGGCTGGTCCACGGAAAGCAGTTGCGATATTCGCAACTGCTTTTTGTTTATATTGCTGTGTATTGAAGTTTTTGTCGTCTGTTAATATAAGATATAACTGTTTAGAGTATACATTTTCACGTGTTTTGTTCGTCAAGTGTATAAAACATCTAATTATTTGTGTAGTCGTTCATATAGATTTAGAAGTGTATCTGTTGTTTCTTGTAGCAAATAAAAATGCCGAAATATAGTTCTGGCATGACCTTGTCTATATTTCGGCATTTTATGGAGTTTTTATAATTGCTGGTAGTATTACATCTTTTCGTATATCCTCTTGATGAGGTTGCAGGCTTCTTCGATGTCTATGTGCGACGTGTTTATCATCAGGTCGTAGTGGCTTGGATCCTTCCACTTCTTTCCTGTATAATATTCATAATGGGTCGCTCTGTTACGGTTGATTCTTCGTATTTCGGCTTCAGCCTTGTCTTTTGGAACACCGTATGACTGAGTACAACGCTCGTATGCGCTTTCAGGGTCAGAGTAGCAGAACACCTTAATAGCCTTAGGATTGTCCTTAAGAATGAAGTCGGCGCAACGTCCGATAATTATGCATGGCTCTTTTTCTGCTACTTCCTGAATTATTTTGCTTTCGGCAATGAACAGTACATCTTCTTTAGAAAGAATGTGTTCGGCTGTCTGTCCGCTGTCTCTGCCGATTATACATTTCAGCCAAAATGACGGTATCGTCTGTTCGTTTCGGGTTATGAAATCTTCGTCTATGCTGCTTTTTTGTGCTGCAAGACTTATGAATTCTTTATCATAGAGTTTTATGCCGAGCTCTTTTGCCAGCATTTCTCCTATAAGATGTCCGCCACTGCCGAACTCCCGTGCTATAGTTATGACTTTGTTCTGGCTGTGTGCATTTTCTGCGCATGCGACAACTTCTGAATCATTTATCCATTTGTCAAGAAATGAGTAGTAGGGACTTATGAAATGCACGATGGGGCCAACGGCCAATGCCGCTACAACCGTGCCTTCGCGTACTCCGTATATGCCTGACATGAAACATACTGACAGCACGCATGCTGTGCACAGCAGAGTGATATCCAAACCTAATTTGACGTATCCGAATTCTTTGTTGAAGTGTCTGGATATGGTCCGTACAAGGTACTCGCCTGCCATCATTGCTGCATTGGCTTTGACTTCCAATGCTATTCCGATGGCTAGAATTATACATCCTATAAGTAGAAAAACTATTTTGCTGATGTATTCAGCAGGGTTGAGCCAGAACAACATGTTCATGGATATATCTATGAATGTTCCAAAACATAATGCAATAGGTATCTGCAATGTGAACATTTTAATGTCGGATTTCAACTCTTTTATACTGATAAATGGTAATTCCAATATGACAAAAAGAATGTTTATGGCTATGGTCCATTGTCCCATCGTCCATGAGGTGAACATGCTGAGCACATATGTGACGCTTGTAATAGGAGAAGTGCCAAGCATTGCTTTAGTGATGAATGCAATTCCGAATGCGTTGATGAATAGGGATATAGCAAAAAGAATAAAACGGCGTAAAGTGTAATTCTTTATTGTTCTTTTCATATTTCTGGATTTGTATTTTGGACTTTTATTTGTGAGTACTGAACTTTTGTGCAAAGTTCATTTTATTTAAATGAAATATTTAATTAAAACAAAAACGTATTTATACAAAAACGAAACAAAACGTATATTTTTGCAGATTCATTTTCTTTTTTATGGATATAAGTGATGCTGGTACATATTTGTTGCGCAAAGATGATAAGGGCTGTATCTACAGTTGTGTCGTAAGTGCACAAACGGCGTGTGGAGAAAATGTTGTGTTTGAGAAAGGTTTTTTCGTCGCTCTTATTGAAAGCGGTAACGCATTGTTGTCGTGTGGCAGTATGCCTGTTTGTGAGGCGTGCAAGAAAGACATGTTTATACTAACTCCAAGTATGAACTGTGAGGTTTATGGATACAGCAATGATTTTGTTATGAGGTGCATATATGTGAACCCTGATTATTTTGATAGCTTGTTTGACGGATTGCCTATGTATTATCATCTTTTGAGGACTGTCGGTGTGTCAGATGTACCGATTTTCCATCTGGATGCAAATAGGTATAGATACATGAAACTGGAAGTAAGGTTGTTCTCTGAACATTTGAAAACTTACCGCTATTTCCGTGATGGGGTAATACGTCATTTGTGCGGATGTCTTTTGCTTTCTATTACTGATATGCTGTGTTGCAATGGTCGAAATCGTCCGTTGTATGTTAAGCGTGCTGATGAAATATTTAGAAGTTTCAAGAAGCTGTTGGCTGAGAACTATAGAATGCATCATGATCTAGCATTTTACGCTGACAGGCTGAATATTTCGACAACGTATCTTTCGCGTATCGTCAAAAATACTACAGGAAGAACTGTAAAATTTCATATTTCAGAGTTGATATGTACGGAGGCCAAAAGACTTCTTGAAAGTTCCGATATGAGTGTTAATGAAATATCTGAATTTCTGGGGTTTTCTGATCAGACTGTTTTTGGACGCTTTTTCGTGTTAAAGTATGGGGTATCGCCTATGAAGTATAGAATGAAGAAAATTTGAAATGATTTTTGGATTTTATATTGATTTGAAATAAGAAATTGCATTTCGAAGACGATGTTTGGGTGAAAAAACATTCGTAATTGTTGGATATAACATTTTAATTCGTAATTTTAACGCGTCTTTAACATACAAGCTTCCGTGGTTGTCATTGTGGCATTTGATGGCTGTTTGTATATTGGGGATAGAAGACAAGACAGAACAACCTAAACCAAATCTTTTGAAAAGCATTATCATTGAAAGGTGCTTTAATTGTATTTTGTGAATCTAATATTCTGAACAGCATAAGTTATGTCCGGATTTTTTTCACAATCTGCAATAAGTAATCTTGTATATGTTGTTAACTTAAATATTGTATTATGAAAAAATTATGTCTTGTTTTTTCGGCATGTGCAGCTTTGGCTTTTAGCAGTACGGTGAATGCTCAGAATGTTGGTGATATAGTCCAAAGTCCAATCGGGGATTATAAGGCCTATAAAGTTGTAGGTGAGAATCTTTTTGTTAATGGGTCTTTTGAAGACGAATCCGTTAATGGCGAAATACCCGGTTGGTATGATGGCGGATGGAATAATGCAAAAACTGAAGTTCTTTCTAATGATGGTAAAAATTTTTTCAGGAGAACATTGTCTGAGCAATATTCTCAGTCTGGAAAATATCGTATTGATATAAATGCTGCTGGTTCTACGGATATAACATCTCTTCGTACTTTTGCAAAAGTGGCTACAGGACAAAAATATATGTTTGTTGGATGGACGAAGACGCTACAGTCTGGTGGAATAAATATAGGTACGAATGCGAAGTACAATGTTCTTGGTGAAGCCGATGCGGAAAAAAGTTTAGGCTCTCCTGTTTATGAACTGAAATGGGCTAATAATAACCAATGGACCCAAAGTTTTTTCGTATTTAATGCTTCAAAAAAGTATGTGACTTTAAAGTTTGCATACACGGCAACATCTTACTTGGATAATTTTTATCTGGCAGAAGTTGAAGAAGTTCCAAATATACCACTTTTGAAACAAGTTATTGCAGATGTGGATGCAAGTTTGGGCGGACGTGATAATGCTGATGTGATATTAAAGGATAGATTGGATAATGCAGAGGCTGTATTGGAAAAATCTGATGTAGGGATTGAAGAAGTATACAATTCTATAGTTGATGTTAAGAAGATTAGTGCATCTTTGAATAATGCACTTAAGTCTTTCCGAGAGAAACTTGCGGTAGCAGAGGAGCTTGGACTCGATGTTTCAATTTATAACCAGAGGTTGCTTGATAATGCTTCTACAATAACTGCGACGGAACTCAATGGCACGTGGTCTAATGATTTGAATGTTGATGAGTTTTATGCAGTGAAATATATTTATCCAAATGAAATAGAACTTGGTGAGTGGGTAAATGACAATGTTCAGACGCGAAATACGGATCATTGGAGTGGTGCTATTGTTGATTATTACAATGTTTGGAACAACAAGTCAGACAATGGAAATCTTACACAGAATATAAATTTGCCGGCAGGAGAATACGTTTTGAAGGTTGCTGTGCGTGGTTCTAATAGCCAAGCTGTCGTTACTTTGGGTTTTGATGAAAAATCAGATATTTCTGTAGGCCGTGGACTTACGGGTGTTGGAATAGACCAAAGCGGAAATGCAAACTTTTCAACGGATGGCACATACGCAAATTCTGGTAAGGGATTTGGATGGCAATATAGATATATACCATTAAGTCTTTCGACTCCAAAGAATGTAAAAATCTCTGTAGGTCTGTCTATTGCCGCAAATCAAAGAGCAAATGTAGGTGAAATAACTCTCCTTGGCAGATTTTATTCGCGTAAAGTTGCATCCGGCGATTACGGAACAATCTGTCTTCCTTATGAAGTAGATATGGAATCTGTATCAGGTGTTGATAAGGTTTATTCTGTATCAAGCATGACGAATGATTTGGCAACTCTTACTCTGGTGGAAGCAATGGAAGCTGGAAAACCGTATATATTCAAGGCTAGTGCTGATGAAGTCGTTATTCCTGCAAAGGTTGGTGGAGCTGTTGTTGGAACTCCTCAGGAGGATACATATCTTGTTGGTACATTTGCGGACATAGACAAGATGGATTACGGTACATACGTTCTGTCAGGCAATAAGTTCTGCAAGGTGGTTGAGGGTAATGAAGGCGATGCTGTTACATTGGACGCATATCGTTGCTACTTCAAGCCTTTGGCAAATGGTATTAAAAACTTCGGATTTGTTGAAGACGACGGTGAAACAACCGGCATCGATAAGATTGAAAGTGAAGTTGATATGAAGAACGCCGTGATTTATGATCTTACAGACCGTAGGGTGACTTCTCCTGTGAAAGGCATATACATCGTCAATGGAAAGAAGATGGTTATTGATAACTTGAAATAAATTGTTAATCTTAAAATAATACAGACAGATGAAAAAAATTATTTGAAACCTTCAATGGAGGTAGAAGAATTTGAAATGCAGAAAAGTATTCTAAGTGCAAGCGCTCCTGATAATATCGAAGGAGGAGGTGATATATCCACAGGTGAAGGTCAAGCCAAACCTCGTAGTATATGGGGCAATCTTTGGTACGAGAATCAATAAGTAGCGTGTGCTGAACAATTGATATTCAGCTGTTCATGGTGGTCTGTCGGCAATTTGTCGGCGGACCTTTTTGTTTTTCCAAAAAATGACATGTATTGAAGGTCGTATTGTATAATTGCATTTCATTTCTTACAATGTGGCAGAAAAATAGTTATTTTTGCACAAAAACACATGAAACTAGTAGTTGCATACGCTGTGGAAGGCGAAAGATTCCAACTGGATATTCCTGATCAGGATGTTGTATTTGTGAAAACTGGAGTGGGTAAGGTTCAAGCTGCTATGAATCTTATGCGCGCCATATACGAATTTCGTCCTGATGCAATCTTGAATGTTGGTACTGCTGGTACAATACGGCATAACGTAGGTGATGTGTTCGTTTGTCGTAATTTCATTGATCGCGATCTTGAAAAAGTGGCTTTGCCTGGTATCGGATCCAGAATATCTTTTGACAATAAGATTGGAATAAGCAAGATTGATGGATGCGATGATATGTGTTGGTGCAATACAGGCGACAGTTTTGTGACAGACATTTGTGATATAGAAGGCGACGTTGTAGATATGGAAGCATATGCGGAAGCTGAGGTATGTAAGTCTATGAATATTCCGTTTGTATCTGTCAAGTATGTTACAGATGTAATAGGGCAAAATTCTGTTGAAGATTGGGCTTCGAAATTGTCTGATGCCAGAACTGGTCTGAGGCGATTCTTTGAATCTTGACATGTACTCTTAATATAAACACTTATAGCTATTTATTATGAAAACAACCTTATCACTTATTTTAACTTTCTCGCTTTGTGGCACTTTGTTAGCACAAACGCCAAAAAAAATGGAAAGTATGGCTGATGTAAACAAAGTGACAGATCTTACGCTTGATAGTTTGGCCAAGGCCAATCAAGTCAGACCTGTGTCCGGTTCAAGCCGAAAGGGTAACAATCCTGTATTATTTCTTGTAGGCAATTCGACAATGAGAAATGGTACTCTCGGAAACGGCAACAACGGACAATGGGGATGGGGATATTTTGAACGTCAATTTTTTGACGAGAACAAGATTACGGTAGAAAATCATGCGCTGGGAGGTACCAGTTCCAGAACATTCTGGAAATATCTCTGGAAAGATGTATTGAAAGGTATACGTCCTGGTGATTATGTCGTTTTGGAACTTGGGCATAATGATAATGGACCTTTTGACTCAGGACGTGCAAGGGCCAGTATAAAGGGCATAAGCCATGAGGATTCGCTTGTTGTCACTATAAAGGAAACAGGTGTGGTTGATACTGTTTATTCGTTCGGCGAATATATGCGCAAGTATATTGCTGATATACGTAAGGCAGGAGCTACTCCTATATTGATGTCCTTGACGCCACGTAATGCATATGAGGCTGAAAATCCGAACAGAATTGCACGCGTGGATAAAACTTTCGGCTTGTGGTCTAAGCAGATTGCAGAAGAACAGAATGTGCCTTTTATAGATCTTAATGATATTTCTGCCAAGAAATTTGAGAGTTTCGGAAAATGGAAGACCGATTATCATTTCTTTGGAGATAAGATACATTCAAGTGAGTTCGGCGCGATATTGAATGCGCGCTCAGCAGCAGAAGGTATTGCTTCGAATAATGATCCGCAGTTGGATAGGCTTAGAGCATGCCTACTTCCGCTCGAACCTAAAACTGTGAAAGTGGATCGTAAGAATGGAAGACCGGTTGTGTTCCTCACAGGCGATTCGACTGTTAAGAATGAAGATAAGAAGAAAGACGGTATGTGGGGCTGGGGAAGTCAAGCCTACACTGTTTTTGATTCTACAAAATGTACTGTGGTTAATTGTGCAAAGGCCGGACGCAGTACTAGAACGTATCTTAATGAAGGCAGATGGGATGAAGTTTATAATTCTATCCGTCCTGGAGATTATGTTTTGATACAATTTGGACATAATGATATAGGAGATATTGACAAAAATAAAGAACGTGGTACAATTGCAACTGCTGATGATACATGCCATGTATATAAGCTTGCTTCTAACGGACAGTATAAGGTGATTTATTCTTTTGGATGGTATCTGAAGAAGTTTATTGGTGATGTGAAAGAGAAAGGAGGCATACCTGTACTTGTGTCACTCACTCCTCGTAATGAATGGCCTGGTGGAAAGGTGGAGCGTAGAAATGACTCTTACGGTAAATGGTATAGGGATGTTGTGGAGGCTACCGGCGTAGATTTTATTGACTTGCACAATATTACAGCTGATGCACTTGACAAGATGGGTCGCAAAAAGGCAGCAAAAATGTTCTGTCATGACCATACACATTCTTCGCTCAAAGGGGCGCAGCTCAATGCGAAGGGTATTGCCGAAGGTATCAGACGAATGAATAGTCCGATGGAAGGTCTTTTGAAATAATAATCAGTACGGATGCGTCTGACGTTGTACGGTTGTGTGTATTTTTTTTGATACACACAACCGTTTTTGTTGAACAGCTTGTGGTTGAGGGTTTTTAGTATATTCGTGTTTAAATGCTACAGTCAAGTTAGAAGTGCAACTTCTCCACCTCCCTCCTCCGCCCTTTCCGCTACGCTCCAAGGGCGGAGGAGGGAGGTGCAAGCTCGGCTTCGGGTCATCCGGCAATACAAAAT
>ERZ824598.412-NODE-412-length-70139-cov-7.127262_pt1 | contig 70139 bp, 80 predicted proteins | sample MGYA00519934_ERZ824598 | MGnify/ENA primary metagenome ERZ824598 (study PRJEB31778, sample SAMEA3449177) | human gut metagenome | biome: human gut; feature: human-associated habitat; material: faeces | place: United Kingdom | collected 2010/2012 ...
CAAGTCGATGAGACTTGCGAATTTGGTGGGGCTGTTTTATACTCTGAAAGCCTTGACATGACAGCGTTTTTGGGGATTGACGCACCACGGAAAATCTGAGACGAAAAGACTCAAACCACTTCAAATTGAAGTAGAAAACATAAAAGTCAGGCGATTCGAACCCCACTATCTCATTTGGCGTTCTTGTTGAAGTTTTCTTCCGTCTGGCAAGGCGTTAAATTCTTCAGTGTGCGATGAGGTCGTTTGGTATTGTAAAACTCAATATAGGAAGCGACACTTGCTTGAAATGCTCTATCGGAAGGATGATCCTTTCGGTAGAGCTCTTCTTTTTTCAGCGATGCGAAGAAGGATTCTGCGACTGAGTTATCATGCGGTTTACCCGGTTGTGAAAATGATTGCTCTACATTGTGCTTATGTAAGAGCTGCTGGAGTCGATGGGAGGTATACTGCGCGCCTCGGTCACTATGAAAAATAAGACCAGACGGTGGCTGGCGTTCCTCATACGCCATTTTGAATGCTGCGGTGATAAGTTGAGTACTGTTCCTTTTTGAAATTTTATGTGCGATCACTTTGCGCGAGAAAAGTTCAATAATTACACAAATATAAAAATAGTGATCCCTAAGTTTAAAACAGGTGACATCGCTGACCCACCGCTGATTTGGCTGATCAGCAGTAAATTGCTGCTGCAATATATTCTTCTTTCGTTCCGTCTCACGAAGCTTTAAATATTCCTTTTTTGCTGTCGACCGAACACTGCTCAAGCCCATCTCACGCATGAGTTGTGAAATATATTCCGCACTGACCTGGTGTCCACGCTGAATGAGAATCGTTCGAATTTTCTCTGCACCCAACACCTGCCTATATTCGTCAAACACATCACGGATGATCTGGCAGTATTCTTGACGGCGTTTATCAAACCAGGCGTTGCCGCGCTTGCTGCGCAGTATGTGGTTATAAAATGTACCTCGGTCAATATCCAATGCTTCACAGATCGTATGGACTTCATATTTTCCATAGAACGGCTCTAAAGCATGCAGCCGCTCTTTCAATGGGGCAGATACCAAACAATCGGCAGACTTCAGAATTGTGATGATATTCTGCAATTTTTCAACTTTGCGTTGGAGTGATGCGTATTCTTGATAGGAAAACTTCAACGGCTTTCCAATGCTGTCCGAAGGAAACGATTTGAGCCAACGGTACAGGGTGCTACGAGAGATAGCAAGTTCATTGGAAAGAGCGGTGATTCTTTCGCCTTGCTGATAGCGTGCGACAATGGATAGCTTTTCTTCGTTTGAATACTTCATAGGATTCCCTCCTTCGAGGTGGAGGATAACATACAAAAGAGCGAACGAAAATTTACATAGTGTTGTTGCTAATAGTGCCGAATGGAATAAACCATGCTTTCCAATTCGTAGATTCGACAAATGATTGCATTGAGCACGCAGATTTGATATAATTTGGGCCACAGCAGAGGGGGGTGTCTACAGAATGCAAGTTCCAGAATTTACTGTAGTGGATTTCAACGCCGGCTTTGGCGGACGCTCGCTTGCGTTTCGCGATTGTGGTTTTTCTGTTGTAACTGCCGCAGAAAGTGATCCCGTGAAACAGGAGATACTTCGCGGAATCGTTCCGAATATCCCTATTTTCACAGAGCCGATATCACTTGAAAATCTTTCATCGCTTCCGGGCACAGATATTCTGATGGCCGATATACCTGCGGAGAGCCCTGCAAGGCTGCGCGTGAATCAGAAAAAGGACGATGTGGATTCTTATCTGCATTTGTTCTCCGAATTCATTTTGTGCAATCAGCCAAAAGCGTTTTTAATACAAATTCCGGCTGTGTTGGTTCAGGGTAAATCCGTCTCATTCCTCAGCGCTGCCGCACGGCGCAGATATGTTATAACATACCGAGTATGCAGGGAGAGCGAGTATTCCGGTTTTCCAGTGAATGGAAGGCAAGCCTATTTTGTTGGAATTCGCAATGATATTGGCCCGGAGCGCTTCTGTTTTCCGAAGCCAATATATGAGTCTCCATATCGTATACCATTTCGGGAAGCACCGGAAGATGTGGAACCATGGTATCGCAATGTTCCAAGACGATTTGGGACGCATTCTCTTGAACGCCTGTTTCCCTTCTATAACAGAAATTTTAAGGGAGAAGTGGTCGGCGGCGAACAGGTATCCGTTCGTCCTTATGAGTGTTATCTTGTGGACGAGATCGGAATGCGGCGAATAACGCACAATGAATACGCATATTTAAAAGGCTATCCAAATTACCCTTTTAACAATTGCAAAAACCGGTTTAAAGCATATCGAATGCTTCAGTCGGCGCCGGATATCTACATTGTGCGGGCGATCGCCGCGAGTCTCCGAAATTATTTGGAGCATAATACAGAAACGCCGCACTTTGAAGACTGGCCTGCATACAGATTACCTCTGGAAGAAGATGTTTCTGACAAAAGAGGCGATGCCTTGACAGAACAGAGAATTTCGACAGACAGAATTATAAAGCCGCGTAATAAAATCAGACGCCTTCAGATCGAAAAACTGAAGGGATTAAAAAAGCTGGATATTCTGTTTGAGAAAAATCTGACGGCCATCATGGGTGTTAATGGAGTTGGAAAATCCACCGTTTTGCATGCACTGGCCTGTATGTTCTCCCCGGATGAAAAAGGCGAGGATCATAAATGGAAATTCTTTTTTACCCCGACACCGGATGCTTCCTGGCAAGGCAGTCAGATGGTATTGACCTATTTTGACGAAAACACACAGACGGAGAATCAGCGCAAGTATCGAAAAAGCACGGATCGGTGGTCCCCCAGATATACCAGTCGGCCCAAGCGGGATGTTTTTTATCTCGGGATTGATTCCGGACTGCCTGAAATCGAAAAAGAGCGTCAGACTTCCTATATCGACTATCACACAAGTGTCTCAGAGGATCGGCTGGCGGAACGGATCGTACACACTGCGGCACAAATATTATGCAAGGACTACCAATCCTTAACAGATCATGCAGTGAAAAACAAGCATTTCTTTGGAGTCCGCACCTTATCGGATATCAACTACTCAGCCTTGAGCATGGGTGCCGGAGAGCAAAGGCTGATCAAGATTTTGACGGTGGTATACCATGCGGCTCCATATTCCCTGATCCTGATTGACGAAATAGACCTGCTGCTTCACAGCAACGCACAGAAACAACTGATAAAACAGCTGTCCGATTTGGCACAGAGGAAGAATCTGCAAATTATTTTTACAACCCACTCGCTTGAAATTGGGAAGCTGACAGAATTTGTTGATATACGGTATCTGTACCACACAAGAGAAAAAACGCTGGTATACGACCGGATAACACCGGATATCATTTTTGATATGAACCGGGAAAGTACGCAGCCGCTCACTGTCTATGTTGAGGACGACCTCGCGGAAGCCATTGTCTCACAGCTTTCCGACGGATTACGAATATCCAGATATGTCAATATTCGAAACATCGGTTCGGCTCAAAACGCATTTACATTAGCAGCGGGGATGATGATTGAGGGGAATTCTCTTGAGCATCGGCTGATCGTTTTAGATGGCGATGTTTATCGGACAGATGAGGACAAGAAAAGGCAGCTGCGCAGGCTGCTGTCCGGAACAGAGACGAACCATGACGATAAGATTGATGCCGCGCTTTCGCTGATTACACAGTTTTCTCTGCCTGAGGGGAACTGCCCGGAAAAATTCATTTATGATCTGCTTTTGGATGTGGATGGAGCGGATGAAGCGACTGATTGCGCGAAGCAGGTTACAGGAGTTGTGGATAGTCACGATTGGTTGAATCAAATTGTGGAGCGGATGAATCAGAATCGAAAAATTGTTCTGCTTAAAATCATTGAGCAGGCCGCAGAGAGCGACAAGTGGTCCACATACGTTGAACGGGTGCGCAGATGGCTAATAGAGCAGGCAAAGGTGTTAAATCTCTATTCACCATAAAATTACTCTATAATGTAAATGATTACGCATCCTTTTTGGTGCATGTTTGCTGTGCAAGCTTATCCTGCGGAGGAATTGAAAAGCAAGGAAAATCTGGCTATGGCTTCCTTTGCAAACATTCCTTTCCTTGCGGGCAACGAAAAATCCAGTATCTTTTCTGCCAACACATGACAGAGTAAATCAGGACATCCGATTTGGATGCCCTGATTTTTTTATTAGACGAAAAGAACTCGATACCGACACCCACGCGCGAAGCGCATTTTAATCAGAGGTGAGGTAGGGTTCCTGCGAATTGCGGAACGCAATTCGCGAGATGCCGGGAAGCGAGTTCGAGCCTCGTAGCCCACATACGGCGGTTCGTGTTGAAAATCGGAAGGAAACCAGCAAAGATTTCCCTCGCAAATACCCCTTTTTCTGAAGGAGGACTCTGCGCTTTTTGCCGGAGCAAGGCAGCGAAAAATGCGTAATACGCTGAGGACCCCCGGCAGAGCCGGAGGTCCTCATGATATAGGCTGGAAGATTTAGTCAACGGCGATGACGGCACCGTCAAAGTTTTCGGCGATGTAGTTCTTCACGGCGTCGGAGTGCAGGGCCTCGGCCAGAGCCTGGATGGCGGCGTTGTTCTCATTGCCCTCCTTGCAGACCAGCACGTTCACATAGGGAGAGTCGGAGGATTCCAGAGCCAGAGCGTCCTCAACGGGGTTCAGGCCAGCACCCAGCGCATAGTTGGAGTTGATAACGGCGAGATCCACCTCGCTGGCGATGCTGGGGATGGTAGCGGCTTCCACCTCGGTGAAGGTCAGGTTCTTGGGATTCTCCACGATGTCCTTGGGGGTAGAGGAGAGGTTGGAGTCGTCAGCCAGCTTGATGAGACCCTGAGCTTCCAGCAGCAGGAGGGCACGTCCTTCGTTGGTGGCATCATTGGGGACGGCCACGGATGCGCCGTCAGGCAGGTTGTCCAGAGAGTCGGACTTGCCGGCGTAGATGCCCATGGGCTCGATGTGGACGCCGGTGACGCTCACCAGATGAGTGCCGCGGGTGGTGTTGAAGTCATCCAGATAAGGGACGTGCTGGAAGTAGTTGGCGTCCTCATCGCCGTCCTCCACAGCGGTATTGGGCACCACATAGTCGCTGTACTCGTGGATCTGCAGGTCGATGCCCTGCTCGGCCAGAATGGGTACGCACTGCTTCAGGATCTCGGCGTGGGGGGTGGGAGAGGCAGCTACGTTCAGAGTGACGGCCTCCTGAGGTTCCGCAGGCTGCTCGGTCTGCGCGTCATCGGTGGTGTCGGCCTTGGCAGAGTCATCGGACTTGCTGCCGCAGGCGGTGAGGGACAGGGCCAGCGTCAGGGCCAGCAGAGAGGCAAAAATCTTGTTTTTCATGTTCTTTTCCTCCAATGAATATCAGAATTGATGAATTTTATATTTCAAGCGCTTGCCGGAATACCCTTGTGCACATAGGGGGACAGGCGATGAAAACAACAAATGAAATGCGGGGGACTTACTTGGTGTGGGCCAGACGGGAGAGCAGGTCGAAGGCGGTGAGCTTGCCTGCGCCGGTGTCAAGCCGCTTGTCGATCTTCTTGGACAGCCAGCCGAACAGGGACTGGACAATCTGCACCATGATGATCAGGATGACCACCGTTACCCACATCACCGAGGTGATGAACCGCTGGTGACCGTACCGCACGGCGATATCGCCCAGACCGCCGGCGCCTACGGTACCAGCAATGGCGGTGTAGCCCAAAATGGTCACGATGGAAATGGCGCCGCCTAATACAAGAGAAGGCTTGGCCTCCGGCAGGTAGACCTTCCGGATGATCTGGCAGGTGGACGCGCCCATGGACTGAGCGGCCTCCACCACGCCGGCGTCTACCTCTGCCAGAGAGGTTTCCACCATGCGGGCGATGAAGGGGGCGGCGGAGACCACCAGGGGCACGATGGCACCCTTGACGCCGATCTTGGTACCCACCACCAGCTTGGTGAAGGGCATGATGGCCACCATCAGGATGATAAAGGGCACGGAGCGGCCAATGTTGACGATCCAACCTAAGATCTGATTCACGGTTTTGCTGGGGCGGATGCCGTGGGGCTGGGTGACGGTGAGGGCCACGCCCAGAGGCAATCCCAGCAGATAAGCGAACAGGGTGGAGATCAGCACCATCACCAGCGTATCCCGGGTGCCGGTGAGCAGGATGCCGCCGTATTCCGACCAGAATTCAGAAATGACCTCAAGCATGATACTCCACCTCCTCTGCGGTGATATTGGGTTGGGAACGGATATAGCTCAGGGCCTTGGCGGCCTCGTTTGGATCGTCCGGCAAAAGCAGGAGCATGGTGCCGAAGGCCTTGCCGTCGATGGTGCGTGTGTCGGCACCTAAAATCGTGACCTTCACGCCGCAGTCAATAGCAAGGGAGGCGATGAGGGGATCGTAGACCGTGCCGCCGTTGAAGGAGACCCGGACGGCCCGGGTGCCTGCGGGGTACTGCTTAGCGCTGACGCCGCCGGGATACACCAGACGGCGGGCCGCGTCGGTGGCAGGATGGGCGAAGATGTCCTCCACCCGGCCTTCCTCGGCCACCTCGCCGCCGTCTAAAATGGCGACGCGGGTGCAGATCTCCTCGATAACGCTCATCTGGTGGGTGATGATGACCACCGTGACCCCCAGTTTTTGGTTCAGCTCCTTCAAAAGCGCGAGGATGGAATTGGTGGTGGTGGGGTCCAGAGCGGAGGTGGCCTCATCGCAGAGAAGCACCTTCGGGTCCGTAGCCAGCGCCCGGGCGATGGCCACCCGCTGCTTCTGGCCGCCGGAGAGCTGGGCGGGATAGGCACTTGCCTTTTCCTTCAGACCCACCAGATCCAGCAGTTCCAGCGCCTTTTTCTCAGCCTGGGCCTTGGGTACACCGGAAAGCTCCATGGGGAAGCAGACATTTTTCAGACAGGTACGCTGCATCAGCAGGTTGAAGCCCTGGAAGATCATGCTGATTTTTTTCCGGGCCTGCCGCAGCTCTTGGGGGGAGACGGTACGCATACAGGACTTGCCGTCCGCCTGCTTTTCCATCCACGTCAGCTTCTGACCGTTGACGGTGATGCTGCCGCTGGTGGGCCGTTCTAAAAGGTTGATGCAGCGGACCAGCGTGGACTTTCCCGCACCGGAGAAGCCGATAATGCCGAAGATCTCGCCGTCTCCGATCTCAAGGGAGACGTCCTTAACGGCGTGGACTCCATCGCCGGTATCTCCAAAGGTCTTGCTGATATGTTCCAGCTTGATCATAATATCCTTCTTTCGTTGCTGCTGAAAATAAAGAGGGCGGAAAGCGTCGCCGCTTTCCGCCCTTCTGAACAGCATAACTGTTACACACAGGAGAGGTTTTTCGCGGAGGCGCACAAAGGCTTGGGCATGGTCATCATCCCCATGTCCATCATGCACATCATCATACCAAAGCGAGTTACGATCATGCTGGTGCGTCTCCTTTCTGTCACCGGTGTTCCGGTTCCGTTTTCGATGGGCATAGCGTAGCACTGTTGAACGCCCCTGTCAACGGGGAAAATTATTTTTGGAAAAACCGCAGAAAATCGGCTGGGTCAGCAAAAACTGTTTTGTGCAAATATCAGCTATACTTTGAACCGGCATAGTAAATATGAGACAACAGAGCGGGAACAGACCGGGACGCTGTCAGCAGTCCCGGCCTGTTTTTGATTAAGACAAAATGGCATTTGCACTCCGGACCGGCCCCATCCGGTCCGGAGTGCAGCGGAGACCTGCGGATCTCCGGCGGGGAAAAAGGAAAGATAGGAAAGATAAAGATAGGAAGATAAGGTTTCAGGAAAGATTAGGAAATAAGGAAAGATATAAAAATAGAGGTGTGTTGAAGGGGCTTATTCTGCCAGCAGCTTGCCCATGGCGCGGCAGGCTTCCAGTGTATCGCCGTCAGGGGCTTCCTGACAGATGATGCTCTCACAGACCAAGTTGATTCCGGCGTCATCACAGTCCTTTTCCCAGGACCGCATCCATTCGCCGTCGCCCCAGCCGTAGGAACCGAACAGAGCTACCTTCTTGCCGCTTAAATGGCTCTTGCAGGCGGAGAACATGGGCTCAAACTCCATTTCCTCCAGTACCTCAGAACCCATAGCGGGGCATCCGAAGGCCACGGCATCCACGCCGCTGAAGGTGGAAGCGTCCACCTGTGCGGCTTCTAACAGGGCGGCATCGGCTCCGGCACTCTTCATGCCCTCCAGAACGGCCTCCGCCATCTGCTTGGTGTTGCCGGTGCCGCTCCAATAAATCACTGCGGTTTTCTTCATCGTAAAAATCTCCTTTCTTGCGGGATCGGTCATTGACCGTTGGTATATCAGACTGCGACGGCCAACTGGTCAATGCCGGAACCGGCACGCCAGAGGGCGCAGTAGATATCGGTGCATTTGCGGAACTTATCAAACAGCCGCCGGGCCAGCGCCTCGTCACCGTAAACCTTCCAGAGACCGGCGCACTTGTAATTGACGGCGTGATTTTCGATGAAACCCCGCACATCCTGAGGCGGATAGCTGAGGAATAGTCCAACCTCATGGGGAAATTCGCCCCCGGAGCGGAAGCGCTTGGCCAGATAGGCCACGCACTGCTCACTGCTTTTACCGGAATACCCGGCATCTGCCAGCAGTGCTTCCGCCAACTGGTCCTTCAGGTCCACCCGCAGCTCAGCGGGACGGTAGAGGTACAGCAGCGCGGTGTGGTCCTGATAGCGCAGAGGCAGCAGCCGCAGGCCCTTTGGGACCAGAATTCGATTCAACTCCCGGATCTCCGCCGTCAGCTCTGCCAGAGAGGTGAACGGCGCGGGGAAGATGGTGCCGGTTTTGATCCCGGCCAGAGTCGGTGCGCATTGCCGCACCAGATTTTCCTCAGACATACCGTGACCTCCTTGCTTGCTCGGACTGCTAACGGCGGTTCTCACGGCACAAGCGGCACGCCGGTGTGAGAAGCGTCCGCCTGTGCGGTGATGATTGCGGTTAGATAACCTTAACTGCTGGGGGAGGAAAAGTGAAGCTTGACCCCTGTGACTGTATCTTATCAAAAGCTTGGAGCCGTATCCGCTCCAAAACGTCGGGTACGGCTCCAAAACAGTGAATGTGGCAAAATAATCCTGAACAGAAGACGCGGAAGTCCATGTCAGACTTCCGCTCCTGTATGATTATGGTCAAATCCGCCTTTCCGCGTCAGCATCCGAGAGGGAAACCGGTTTTTCGCCCAATCGGGGCGCGCAGCTGTCATATTCCGCACCGGCCCGGTACTCCCGGGGAGAAACGCCGATCACATCCCGGAAGGCCCTGGCAAATTTGCTGGCATTGTCATAGCCGAACTGACAGGCGATGTCCAGCACCGTCCGGTCGGTTTCCCGTAGTAGCGCTGCCGCGCCGTGCATCCGCTGCGAGCGGGCGTAGGCTGCCGGAGACATGCCGTAGACCCTGGCGAAGCTGCTCTTGATCTGCGCCTCGGAGACGTTGAACTGCTGGGATAAGGTTTTGAGGGTCAAGGTCCGGTCTGGTTCCGCCAACAGGCAGGTCTTGACCTGCTCCGCCAGAGTGACCTGTGCGCTGGTGCAGCCGTGAGGGGTCTGCCCGTCCTCCGGGGACAGGGTGCTGAGAAACAGGAGGAGCTCCAGAAGCTTTACCTTTAAATATCCCTTGCGGATGTCCTCCGGGACGGCGTACAACTCAGAAAACACGTGCTTTACCCGCCGGGAGGACCGGGCGGTGAAAACCGTCCTGCCGGGGCACAGCTTTTCCATCAGGGTGGCCGGCCGCACTTCCACATCGCTGAGAATACAGGAAAGGCACTCCGGCGCGGCAGCGGGATCAATGGTGACGGTGATTCCGTGGTAATGGCCGGTGGGGAAGCGGCTGTCAGGAGGCAGGGAAGATGTGCGGGCTACCGCCAGATCTCCCGGAGACAGATAGAAATAGCGGCCGTTTTGCCGGTATTCCACCCGCCCCTCCAGACAGTGATGGATCTCCAGCCGTTCCCCGGAACCATCCCGCAGTTCCCGGCAGGCACGGGCATGAACATCCCGGTAGTCCAACTCCATACCGGGGAATACCCGGTACCGGGTCACGGCGGCTTCACCGCCGGAGGCGTCCGGATAGAGGCGCAGAGGATCGGCTTCGCAGTGGTTGGGGGATGTGCAGGCGGGCGCGAAAGCAGAAGTGGAAAAACGCATAGAATACTCCTTTACAGAAGTTAGATAGATCTAACTTATAATAGCATATGAATCAAAGAAGCGCAAGCAGTCCGTTGAAATATATTAAAATATGTGTTTTCAGTTGCCTTTCAGTTATTCGGATGCTATAATAAATCGATTGCTGTCGGATGGAAGGCGGCAAAGAAACTTCCTGACCGGCAGAGCTGTTTTAGGGGTTACAGTGTTCTAAGGGAAGAAACACGAGGAGGAGAAATCGATCCATGAAGCAAAAACTGAGTTTTAAAGAATACATCTATGTGGCCAGTATGCTGTTCGGCATGTTCTTCGGCGCAGGAAACCTGATTTTCCCGGTTTATATGGGACAGGTGGCCGGACGGAACATGTGGGCGGCCGTTCTTGGCTTCCTGATCACCGGCGTGGGCCTGCCTCTGCTGGGCGTGGCTGCCTTGGGCATCAGCCGCAGCAACGGCCTTTTTGACCTCAGTCATAAGGTGAGCCGTCCCTATGCGTTCTTTTTTACCTGCGCCCTTTATCTGACCATCGGGCCGTTTTTCGCCATTCCCCGGTGCGCAACGACTTCCTTCACCGTGGGTCTGGAGCAGATTCTGCCCCACGATGACAAAAGCTGGCTCTACCTGCTGCTGTTCTCTCTGCTGTTTTTCGCTGTGACGTTGGTCCTTTCTCTGCGGCCGGGCAAGATCCTCACTTATGTGGGCAAGGTCCTGACTCCCTGCTTCCTGGTGTTCCTGGCGATTATGGTGTTCGTGACGATCCTGCATCCCACCACCAGCATCGGCGCGGTGGAGCCTCAGGGGGCTTATGCCGCACAGCCCTTCTTCACCGGCTTTCTGGAGGGCTATAACACCATGGACGCCCTGGCAAGCCTTGCCTTCGGTATCGTGGTAGTGCAGGTGATCCAGGGTTTGGGTGTGGAAAAGGCGGAATCCGTGGCCATGACCACCGTCCGCTCCGGTATTCTTAGCTGCCTGCTGATGGGCGTGATCTATCTGCTGGTGACGCTGATGGGCGTCTGGAGCCGGGGCGCGCTGGAAGCCGCTCCCAACGGCGGCACGGCGCTGGCACAGATCGCCCAGCACTATCTGGGCAAGGCGGGCTTGTTGGTGTTGGCTGCCACCGTGACGCTGGCCTGCCTGAAAACGGCGGTGGGCCTTATCACCAGCTGCGCGGAGACCTTCGTGGGGATGTTCCCCAAGGGCCTGTCCTATCGGAATTGGGTGTTCGTGTTCACGGGCATTTCCTTCCTGCTGGCCAACGTGGGCCTGACCGCCATCATCACCTACGCTGTGCCGGTGCTGATGTTCCTGTATCCCCTGGCCATCACCTTGATCCTGCTGGCGCTGCTGGGCCACTTCTTTGACCATGACCGGGCTGTGTACGCCTGGGTCACCGGCCTGACTCTGGTGGCGGCTTTCTACGATCTGCTGCGGACGCTGCCGGATCATCTCCGTGCGGTGCTCCATGTGAATGGCTTGGTCGACACTGTGGGCAAGGCGCTGCCCTTTGCCACCATCGGCCTGGGCTGGATCTGCCCCGCGATCCTGGGGCTGGTTATTGGCCTGATTTTCCGGGCCGTCCGTCCGAAGAAAGCATAACATTATAAAATGTAAAAGGAACAGACCTTTGCGGGTCTGTTCCTTTTTTGCCATAAAATTTGATTCCCGGCACATACTACCTCCAGAAACGGAGGGATCGCATGGAAAAAATCTCGAATGATTACCGGGAAAACGTCCGGGTGCTGGACGGCCTTTTAGGCGTGGGCCGCAGCTGCGACATGGTGAGCCGGGATTACCTGATCGGCGGACGGCGGGCCCGGCTGTGGGTGGTGGACGGCTTTGGCAGCGACAGCATCCTTGAGCGGATGGGGGCTTTCTGGCTGACACTGAAGCCGGAAAACGTGGTGGGCCTCACCGAAATGCAGGACTTTCTGGATCGGTATATTACCTTTTCAGAATCCAACGTCACCTTTGACATATCCGACGCCGTGACCTCCGTATTTTTGGGAAAATCCCTGCTGGCGGTGGAGGGACTGGCGGGGGTGGCGCTGATGGACGCCAAGGGCTACCCCAGCCGGAGCGTACACGAGCCGCCGGACGGCAAGGTGCTCCGGGGCAGCCACGACGGCTTTGTAGAGGCAGTGGTGCCCAATATGGCGCTGCTGCGCCGCCGCATCCGGGACCCGCACCTCACTATGGAGGGGCACAAGGTTGGTTCCCGCACCCATAATGACGCGGTCCTCTGCTATCTGGATGACAAGGTGGATCAGGACCTGCTGCGGAAGCTCCGGGGCAAGCTGCTGGGACTGGACGTCCGATCCCTCACCATGGCGCAGGAGAGTCTGGCGGAGGCTATTCGGCCTAAGCAGTGGTATAATCCGTTTGGTTAGGTGCAACTATGGAATTAAAGAAAATCGAAGTCTATCCGGCGATCTTGGTACAGCCGGATTTCTTTTAGCTTTAGTTTCCAGAACACTTTTTTGTTTTCTCTGCTAAGTTCTTTATAAATATCCTGCCATCCGGAAAAGAATGCCTCGGAAAGGTCTTTCGCGGATTTTGCGGGAGGTTTGCGGAGCAATGATTCAGCGGATTCTAACTGCGCCGTCAGATCGGCGTAGCGTTTTGCGTATTCATCTTTGGCGATCAGATCGTCGAGATACAGATCAGAAAGTTTAGCTAACTTCTTTTGCAAAGACTTTGCTTTTTCCTCAATTTCTTTGCTATTCTGTTTGGGTTCGTCTTTGGTATTTGCAAAAATTTCAATCTTTGCGTCAATTGTTTCCAGTAAATACTGTTCAATCGTGGCTTCCATAATATTTGCATGATTGGGGCAGCCCTTATACTGATAGGCACCGTCGCAGCTGTACACATAGGATTCGCCGTTTACGAGCTTGCGCGGCCTGCCGCCGATCCTTCGCCCGCAGTCTCCGCATACAAGTAGCCCGGAAAAGATATACGTTCGGTTCTGGGCCACCTTCCGTTGAAGCCGTCTGCGTAGCGTCTGGACGCGGTCAAACTCTTCTGCGGTTAAATATGGCGGGATCGACAGACCGTGCCATTCTCCGACATAGCCGCGATTGTCCAGCATTTTGCTTGCGGTGCGGTATTGCAGTTTCAAATTGGGGACTGCGGAGATCGCATTGTGGATGGAGCCTGTTTCCAGGAACACACTGAAAAACGTTTTGACGTCCGGCTCTGCTGCACGGTCGATCACCGCAAATTTCCCGTCGATCTTGTACCCTTTCGGCAGATGGCCGGTGCAAACTTCGTTTCGGGATTTCTTTGCGTCCAGCACCTTCTTGATCCGCTCCCCTGTCCGGTCTGCTTCGTCCTGGGCTACGGCCAGCATGATATTGATCTTCAAACGGCCTGCGGCGGTGGAGGTATCATAGTCCTCGTAGATGGTTTTCCAGCACACGTTATGGGCTTCAAGGATCTCCTGCACCTTATAGTATTCGCCGATGTTTCGAAACCAACGGTCCAGCTTCGTGACCAGAATAATGTCAATTTCGTTCCGCTGGACTGCAGCCAACAGCTCCATCATGGCGGGGCGCTTTTCTATTTTCTTCCGGGCTGAAAAACCGGCATCCGGGTAAATGCCGACAACTTTCATCCCGTTTGCTTTGGCGTATTCTTCCAGATCGTTTTGCTGATCGTGGATGGAAAGGCCAAACTTCGCCTGCTCTTCCGTACTGACGCGCGGATAAAGCGCTGCGCGTAAAACATTCAATATTATCCCCTCCAAAAACCGATATTCAAAGCGTGCATATCCATAAATACGCACCAGCACAGCAGCAGGACGATTGCTATGCCCATAACCAGAATCACGCAGTTCCGAATCCGCAGGCCCTTTTCCATGACGTGAATGGTATGGTTTTGCACGTCAATGGTCTGCCGCTTATTTTCAAGGCGGTGTTTCAGCCCGTCCTTTTCCGCCTGCAAGGTTTCTTCCGTGGCGGTACAGTGATCGCCAATACCAAAAAATGCGTCCAAAGACACCCCCAGCGCCGCACAGATACCAGCTGTGGTATAAAGGGCCGGGGATTTGGACGCATGGGCGAAGAAATTATTAACGGTGGAGAGGGGGACGCCGGAAGCATCGGCAATGTCCTGAGCCGTCATGTTGAGGGCGGCTCTTTTTTCGCGGCATAAGTCTTGGATCGTCAAAAAATCGGCCTCCTATATTAAGTTTGTAAGATATGGGCAGCGATAGTACACAATTTCGTTCGGTAGCATACTGCCCGTTTCCCACATTTGGTCATTGCGCTGCCCAACCTGTTTCTGCTACGCTTACATCACGGCAAGCCCACCCCAGCTTGCTGCCCCCGGCTCCGCCGCTTGTTGCAGAGGCGGCGGGGCGGGGGGGAATGAAATCAATCCCAGCATCCGGAATGCTTTGGGTATCCAAGCCATTCACAATATTCTACGTTGTGTGCGTAAAACCCATTATCAGCACAATCGTCAAACGGGAAGTTTGGGCAGTTATAGCTATGGCAGTACTGAGAACCATCATAGATGAATCCGATATAAGTTTCCATGGCGAAGGCTTCCGGAGAAATCCGGTCTATGATTTCATCTTGAATATCAGACCCATACTGCATATTTGACAACTGTTCATTCAGCTGGTTTTTTTCTTTTCTTAGAGAGGAAACCCGGCTCCGCAGAGAATTCACTTCTGTCTGCAATTTATCTTGCATGAAAGTCATTTCTTCCAATTGGTTTACAGACATATAGCTTTGAACCACATTCCCAGCAAAACTGGCGGCAAGAAGGATACCGAGGATAATACACAGCGGGGCATAGGACTTCCCGGCGGGCTTCTGGGTAAGGTCCGGGGATTCCGCCGGAAGCTTCGGATCTTCCGGCGGGCCTTGCAGCTGGAAATCGGGATGGTATTCCAGAGTTATTGGCTTTGGTTCTTCGGCAGGCGGTTCGCTGATGACCTCGCCGGTGGCATCGTCCACAACAAACTGCTTCATTTGGGCTTCCTGCTGGGTGTATTGCTGCTGGGGGATGGCTGTAATGGGCGGGTCAAAGAGCGGACGGCGCTTTTGGAAATAAATGTATGATGGGATCATCCATATAAGCCAACCGGTAAAAATTCCAAGCGCAGACCCCACGCTTAGATTTCCCAATAAATAATTTCCTGCAAATTGTCCTACCATAAACAAGGTATAATATATTCCTAAGCATCGGACACCCATCCATTCCCAGTTAATAAGCCCATTCAAACTCATTGCTTCAAGAACGAGGTATAGAAGTTGTATAGCAACTGCCCACCAAGTAATTGTACCCATAAAAGCCCCGGCGATATTAAAAATAAACATAAGTGAACCGAGAACAACACCAATCGTTAAAACGACTTTTAACAGCTTACAATAAATCAATGGAGTGGCTTCACGAATAAAATACTTTGGATTGATCATTTCTGTACACCACCGTTATTTTAGAGTTTCGCAAATGCAAAAAATCGAAATAACTATGCCAATACAATACTGAGCCAAACTGGAAAATTTGTAATTATGCCCAAGAAGCATCCCAACCAAAGCAAATACCCATATAGCCGTGACCATTAAAAGCGTGATTGCAGAACATACCTTTAATTTGGATATTGCAGTAGAGATAAAACACGCTGCTTCAACAGACGCAAATGTAGGGAGTACCACTAAAGCCCATCCTGCGTCTGACGGATAGAATAAAATGGTTCGCAGAATTGGGACATTCCCTAAAAGCGATATTCCCCACCAACTTACAATATAGGCAAGAAAAAATCCAATAAGGCTCAATATGATGCCAGCGGCCTCACGCAAGATTTTCACAGCAATCCCCATCCATGCAACACATTTTCCAAAAATCCATTGCAAAACAAAAACAGACGTACTATACTCAAAACATGAACCGAACGAATGTACGAACGAAAGGAGCGCGGAACATGGACGAGGAAAGGGTCAGACAGTTGCTCACGCTATACCGGCAGATGACGCCGGAGGAGCAGCTTACATATCTTGAACGGCTCCGCGCTTCGCTGCCTGCGCTAAATACGCAAGCTCTTCCTGCTGACGCTCCGGCGAAAGCTGGCGGAACAAATCAATAAGCAGTTTTTCGTTCACGCTCTCGGCCTGCGGGCCGGGGGCGTTTTCTTTTTCCCCGGTGAGAACCCGCTCCACAGACACGCCGAAGTAATCGGCGATTTTTTTTGCGGTTTCCGATGTTATTTGGCGCGCCGGATTGTTCCGGAGTTTTGTCATCAGGCTTTTGCTGATACTAAGGTCAACGCACATCTTCCCACCCTTGATCCCCTTTTCGGTACAGAGTGATGTGATGTTTTCATATAAAGTGCCCAATAGGAAACCTCCGCTTTTGTGCATGACTACAAAAGTACCTTAAAAGCAGAATTTCAGCTTGCAAAGTTTCCTGAAAGGTACTAAAATACAAGCATAGACATTCCCTGCAAGGTACTTCTTTTGTTTGGTGGCACTTTCATTATAAGTACTTTCTGGGGAACTGTCAAGGACTTTTGTGAAAGGATGGGGCAAACAGACACGGCCTGCCCCGTGATGCCACACAGGACAGGCCGCGCACACTTGACCCTTCCGCACCGGTATTGTCAGGCTGCACCATTATCATGCTCACGGTTTGCCGTGCAGCCGCCGAAAGGCAACTCACGGCCCGGCTCCGACGGGCTGATCTCCCCGCTGGGCATCAGCGGGGCTGCCGATGCGGGATGCCTACTACGGACGCGACCCGGCGGCAAATGCCGCACCAAAGGCAACGGCGGGATGGTTCCCGCCAAGGATCTGGGACAGGCACACAGCCTTGAAAAGGAAAAGAGCGAAAGCAAAGTAGAAGTCTACCGCTGCGCTGGCATCTCCGGTCATGGCTATGCACCCCCTTTCTGTAGCCCGGGCGTATTCACCCAAAAAGCGGGCTGGCCCCATCCTATCACAAAAGTTCCAAAAAGTAAACGAGAAAGGAGACAGAAAGCGTGTTTTACGAGCACATGAAGGCAGTATGCAAGAAAAAGCACACCAGCCCGTCGGCGGTGTGTCTGGCGCTGGGGATGAGCAAGAGCAATGTGACCAACTGGAAGAACGGCGGATGGCCCCGGTTGGACGTGGTGATGGAAATGGCGAAGGTGCTGAACGTTCCTCCGGCACGGCTGATCCCGAAGGAGGACAAATGAGAGACATTCAAAAGCTGGATTGTTCGGATGAATTTCGACTGTCCAATTTTGGACAGTCCTCGTACATAAACAAGGAGGGCGAATGAGAGAGTTAATCAAGGTTACTTATGAGAATGACAGACCTGCGGTGTCTGCGCGAGACCTGCACGATTTTCTCGAAGTGAAGACAGCCTATAAAGACTGGTTTCCGAGAATGTGCGAATACGGGTTTACCAGCGGCGAGGATTTCAACCCGCTCAAAATTGAGCGAGTTCAAAGCGAGGGTGAGCGCGTAGTTACTCGAACGGTTGACGATGCAGTTCTCACCATCGACATGGCGAAAGAGATTTGCATGATCCAGCGCAACGAAAAGGGTAAGCTAGCCAGGCAATATTTCATCCAGTTGGAAAAAGACTGGAACAGTCCGGAAAAAGTCATGGCAAGGGCGCTGCAAATTGCGGAGCGGAAAATCAAGAACCTTGAAGACAAGGCGTTAGCAGATAAGCCGAAAGTGTTGTTCGCAGATGCGGTATCTGCATCTCACACGTCCATTCTTGTGGGGGATTTGGCAAAGCTGCTCCGTCAGAACGGCGTCGATATTGGACAGAACCGCCTGTTCAAGTTTCTACGGGAAAAAGGGTATCTCTGCGGCGGCGGTGAGCGTTATAACCTTCCCACACAGCGGAGCATGGATCGCGAATGGTTCCAAGTCAAAGAGACCACTATCAACCAACCGGACGGCAGTATCCGCGTGACGCGGACAGTGAAAGTGACCGGCAAAGGCCAACAGTATTTTATCAATTTGTTCCTTGCTGGGGCATAAAGAAATGCCCCGTCCGGTGTTGCAGACCGGGCGGAGCGTAAGCAGAACAAAGGGAGTTGTTCTTGTGCTGAGTATAGCACAGGAACCGCCGAATTGCAAATCATAATTTTTGCCGAATGTGGGAATTTATTTCCAGTACGAAATGGAGGTAAAAAGCATGACATTTGAAGAAGTGGCTTTGATGCTTTGGGCGCGGCAAAACCATTTGGAGATCGTTTCTGTGCGGTTTGTACCGAAGGAAGAGGGTAAGCAGGAGGAGCAGAAGAAATGAGCTGGAACCTGTTTTTTATGAACCTGGGCGTGGCGTATGCGGCCACTTGGGTATTCAAAATCGTTGACCTGATTGAAGGAGGGGACCCGCATGAGAAAGCATGATCGGCGCACCAGAGAGCAGCGGAAGGCGGATGCCTCCGCATGGATGGGCTTCATGAGTTTTCTGGCCCTGCTGCTGATCACCATTGCGTATATGGTGGTGAGCGCGCGATGAACAGAAAGAACCGGCATGAGCGTCATCCGCTGGATCTCTGCCCGGTGTGTGGCATGGACAGCGGTGAGCGTGTGCAGTCCACGGACGCACCGTTTAAGCACTATGTACGGTGTGCCACCTGCGGGGCTATCACAGCGGGTTACGCCCAGCAATCCAACGCCACGAAAGCGTGGAAGAGAGGGGATGCGTGGAAATGAAGATCTATCCAGTGTGTGCGAGATGTTCCATCGTCATGAACCCCAACGCGTTTGACGATGTGGCTCCGGGGTTTTTGATCAACGGCGAGTGCTACTGCCCGGAGTGCGCGAAGGATTGGCTCAAGGATGAGGTTGACAGCGATCCGGAAGCCGTGGCACGGGCCATGGGGATCGCGATCATCGACATCCCGGAGGGCTGATATGAACCAGTGTGAGCGGATCTTGAAGTATCTGGATGAACACGGCAGTATCACACGGGCCGAGGCCATGAGCGAGTGCGGCATCGCCAATTTCACGGCGCGAGTCTCTGACTTGCGGCGGGACGGCGTGGCGCTGGACGTGGAGACGGTCACACAGAAGAACCGCTACAGCGAGACCGTGCGGTTTGCGAGATACAGGAGGAAAGAATGAACCTTTACGAAATTGACGCGGCCATTACGGCCTTGGTAGACCCGGAGACCGGCGAGATCAGCGACTTTGACGCCTTCGACCAACTGAGCATGGCACGGGATCAGAAAATCGAGAACATCGCGCTATATTACAAGAATCTGGTGGCGGATGCCGCTGCCTACAAGGCTGAGAAGCTCGCCTTTGCCGAACGGCAGAAGGCGGCGGAGAACAAGGCCCAGCGCCTCAAGGACTATCTGGCGTACGCCTTGCAGGGGCAGAAATTTGAATCCCCCCGCTGTGCGGTGAACTTCCGCAAGACTATTAGCGTGAATGTGGCTGACCCTGACACTGTTCTGGCATGGCTGCAGGACCACGCACATGAGGACTGCATCCAGTATGCGGAGCCGACCATCAGCAAGGCGGAGCTTGCCAAGATCCTGAAAACAGAAGCCGTCCCCGGCGCGGAGCTGGTGGATGGTTATAGCGTGGGAGTGAAGTAATGAATATCTATGAGAAAATCGCTGCCATCATGAAGGATGTGCAGTATCTGGCCAAGGATGACCATGTGTCCTTCGGATCCACCAGCTACAAGGCACTGTCAGAGGAAAAGGTCACCTCCATCATGCGGGCAGAACTGCTGAAATACAACCTTGTGGTGTTCCCCATCTCTCAGGCCACCAACCGCACCGGCAACATTACCCATGTGGACGTGGTGTACCGGATGGTCAACGTGGAGAACCCGGAGGAATCCATTGAGATTGCCTCCTGCGGGGATGGCGCAGACACACAGGACAAGGGTTCCGGTAAGGCCATGACCTATGCGTTCAAGTATATGTGGCTGCGGACCTTTGCTTTGCCCACCGGAGAGGACCCGGACAAAATCTCCACGGAGGAACTGGAATACAAGGCCAAGACCCAGCAGGAGTGTATCTGTGAACGGTGTCAGAAGCCCATCTACCCCGTGAAGAAGCGGGACGGGAAGCCGTGGGAAGTGGAGGATATGGTGACTTACAGCCGGAAGATGTTCGGCGCCCAGCTGTGCGGCGACTGCATGAAGTTGGCGAAGAAGGAGCAGGATCATGCAGGCTGATACATTCCGCTGGTCTATGGACAGTGCTGGGGACTGGCTCTGCATCCAGACCAAGGACGCACGGCGGACACTGGACAGCCTGAAACCCGGCAAGGTCTACGATGTGGAGATCAAGGAACACCAAAAAAAGCGGAGCCTCGACGCGAATGCGTACTTCTGGGTTCTGGTTGATCGGCTGGCTGAAAAGCTGCGGATTCCCAAAACGGAAATCTACCGACGGTATATCCGAGAGATCGGCGGCAATCATGAAATGGTCTGCGTGATCGATTCAGCCGTGGAAAAGCTGCGGAGCGGTTGGGAACACAATGGGCTGGGCTGGCAGACGGATACCATGCCAAGCAAGATTCCCGGCTGCACCAACGTGATTTTGTACTACGGCTCCAGCACCTACAACACCCGGCAAATGTCACATTTGATCGATATGGCGGTGCAGGACTGCGTGGAGCAAGGTATTGAGACCCTGCCTCCGGACAAGCTGGCAGGGATGATGGAGGAATGGAGATGCACAAAATGACAAAGGCAACGGCCATTCCGCAATCCGTGAAGGTTGTTGTATGGGCACGTGACAATCACCAGTGCGTGATTTGCGGGTCTCCCGCAGGTGCGCCGGTGGCCCATGTGGTACGGCGTTCGCAGGGCGGCAGAGGGATCGAGCAGAACATCGCAACCCTCTGCCCCCGCTGCCACCGCCTGTTTGACGAGGGGCCATTACGAGACCGCGAGCGCATCTATGTGCGGCTGGTTGCGCACATGAAAGCATTTTACCCGGATTGGAACCGGGAGGACATGATTTACAGAAAGGGAGCTATTTCATGTTGAACAGAATTATTGTGATGGGCCGGATGACCCGTGACCCTGAACTGCGCCGCACCAATAGCGGCACGGCGGTGGCATCCTTCTCTCTGGCTGTTGACCGGGACTTCAAGTCCCAGTCCGGCGAGAAGGAAACGGACTTCATTGATGTGGTGGCATGGCGCAACACCGCCGAATTTGCAAGCAAGTACTTCTCTAAGGGCCGCATGGCCGTGGTGGAGGGCCGTTTGCAGATCCGTGACTGGACCGACAAGGACGGCAACAAGCACCGCACCGCCGAGATCGTGGCAGACAGCGTGTACTTTGGCGATTCCAAGCGGGACGGCGGGGAAACGGCGCAGAGCGAACCGCAGGGCGGTTTCAGCGAGATCGAGGATGATGGGGATTTTCCCTTCTGAGGTGACGTATGGGGAAGTGCTACGTTAAGGCTTACTACGATTGGATCGAGCAGACGGCAGCGCTGGAAGACGCTGAGCGCGGACGCTTGTTTGTAGCGATTCTGGAATACGCCCGGTCTGGTACTTTCCCGGAATTGTCCGGACGGGAAGCGGTGCTGTTTCCCGTTTTCCGGGCAATCATCGACCGGGACAACCAGAAAGCGGAAGTAAATTCCAAAAACGGTTCGCTTGGTGGGCGTGGTAATAAAGCGAATGAAAGCGAACAAAAGCGAAATGAAGCGACCGAAAGCGAACAAAAGGCTACTAAAGACATAAGACAAAAGACAGAAGACAAAAGACAAAAGACAGAGGACAAGAGTGTTATACGCGCGAAGCGCTTCACTCCCCCCACGCTCGCAGAGGTTCAGTCCTATGTGGCTGAACGCCATTCGCCGGTAGACCCGCAGGGGTTTATCGATTATTACGCCTCAAAGGGCTGGATGGTTGGCAAGACCCCCATGAAAGACTGGAAAGCGGCTTGCCGAAATGCGGAGAACTGGGAGCGGTGGCAGCGGAAGGGCACGACCAAATGCGAGGACGCTTGGGGGTATGTGTGATGATGCGGATCGTGGTTGATATTTACGGCGAGGACACGCAGGGCACGAAGGAGGCGGTGGCTATGCTGCTGGAGCCTCTGGGCCGTGTCCGGGTGGTCAGCGTAATTACCGATGGCAAGGAGGAAAAGCGGTGATTGCATTTGAGATCCCCTATCCGGCAACAAAACGCGGTAAAGCGGCGTGGAACAAGCGGTTTGGCCTAAACGCGTATTACGCCGGTAAGCACTGGTCGCAGCGGAAGAAGGACGCGGAAGAGCTGCACGAGCTGGCCCACTGGGCGATGCGCAAAGCAGGTATTGCAAAACGTCTGGTAAAACGCCCCGTCAAGGTGACATTTTTCTGGAATGACAATCTGGACATCGACAATCACGGCGCGCTGGGCAAGGCCTTTGTGGATGCGATGAAGGGCTACATACTGCCGGATGACAACCCTGAGTGGTTCCGCGCCGTGGAACACAAATTTTGGAGCGGAGATACGATCCGCGTGGAAATTGAGGAGGCAGAATGATGGATGCTGTAAATTTCTTGAAGGAAAGAGCACGGATGTGCGAGGCAAATCAAACTGGCGAAATGACCTGCGAAAACTGCGCCGCATACAAGGGGGTTTCGCAGTGCTATAAGCTGGGTGAACCGAAAGACCCAGAAAAGATGGTTGCTATCGTGGAACAGTGGGCCGCCGAGCACCCCGTCAAAACCAGACAGAGCGTGTTTCTTGAGCAGTTTCCAAATGCGCCAATATATACGAACACACATAACGTTGCTTTAGACCCATGCCTTGTTGATACAGCGTTACGCGGGCATTGCCCGACTGGAAGAGGCTGTGATATTTGTCGCCGCGAGTTCTGGATGCAGGAGGTGGAGGAATGACTCGTGAAGAGATTTTAGCCGCTGCCAAGCAGTGCGTGTGCGGAGGAAGGGAAACCGACTATGGAACGCCAGAGGACAGTTTCGGCCTGATTGGGCAATACTGGACGGTATACACCGGGCACATGATTACGGCGAAGGATGTTGCCATGATGATGGCACTGCTGAAAATCGCACGAATTCAGGGCAACCGGGCAACGGGCGATTGCTTCGTTGACCTCGCCGGTTACGCTGCCTGCGGCGGGGAATTTGAGGACGTATGAAAGTGTTGATAGCTTGCGAGGAATCTCAAGAAGTCTGTAAGGCGTTCCGGGCGCTGGGCCACGAGGCGTATAGCTGCGACATCCAGGAGCCGTCCGGCGGGCATCCTGAGTGGCACATCTTAGGCGATGTGCTTAATGCCATCGAGGGTGGGCAAGTGACCACTATGGACGGACAGACCCATGACGTGGGGCGGTGGGATATGATTATTGCTTTCCCGCCCTGCACCAAAACCAGCAACGCCGGAGCGCGGCACTTGTATAGGGGCGGCAAGCTCAATATCAAGCGGTATTATGAGGGTTTGTGCGGCAAAGCGCTGTTTTTAGCTATTTGGGCGGCGGATTGTGAAAAGGTTGTGATTGAGAATCCGACGCCGAGTAAAGTCTTTGAGTATCCAGAGCCAACCCAAGCCATACAGCCCTATCAATACGGGCACCCGTTTAGCAAAAAAACCTTGCTGTGGGAGCGTGGTGTCCGGCCGTTGGAGCCGACAAACATCGTTGAACCGACAGCAACATGGTGTCCGAGCGGCAGTTACAGCCATAAGCATGGGGAACAGCACAAAGGTATGTTTACCACGGATAGAGCGAAAAACCGCGCAAAGACCTTCCCCGGCATCGCCAGAGCCATGGCGGAGCAATGGGGCGGAGACATAAGGGAGAAACTATGAGAGATACAAACCTCGTAAATGCGCTGCGCCTAAAGTGTGGAGGAGGTAAGAAGATGGAACGAGACGTTATTGGAGCAATGCGGACAGCATTTGAGCAGTCCGCTGACCGGATCGTAGCCGCTGAGGAACATGCCCTGGTCTTGAAAAAAGAGATTGAGAAGCTGCGGGCGCAGCTGCCCCGGTGGATCCCAGTGGAAAAGCGGCTGCCTGAATACAATGCCAGAGTTCTGGTAATCGATGTGTACGCGGGAGATGGGGATGAATTTATTGCGATCTGGACGCGGGAAAAATACCCGGATGACCCAGACGGTTGTTGCTGGATTGATGAACGAGGCTGGTGGCATGCGCTTGATGAAGTTACGCATTGGATTCCGCTACCGGAACCGCCGGAGGCGGAGAAAGCATTGGAGGCGATGAAGGATGGCAACGGTTAAGTGTGCGCTTGGTAAGCGTGGGCGTCCGTCCCACGAATGGAATGACGGAAAGAAAGATCGTATCTACTGCCTCGGATGGGTTGACCCCATGACAGATGCCCCGTTGCCGGAATGCTTGGCTTGCCCCGATTTTGTCGACAAGGCACAGAATGACTTAGAGGCGTTTTATGGGAGGGAGGAAAGAACATGACGAAGCGTTTTTGTGATCTTTGCGGAAAAGAAATATTCAAGATTCAGGACACTTATAGGGTCAGCGTGGAGAGCAACGCAAGCATCTACGCAAGCAACCCGGGCATAGTGGATGTCATAGTGGATGTGGGGGAAATATGCCCTGCCTGCGCAAAGCGTATCCACCAGACTGTGCAAGACCTGAAACAGGAGGGCTGACAATGGGCGAATGCATTGAGAGGGAAGCGACAATTAAGCGCATCAAAGAAGTTTATTGCGTAGGCTGCAACAGCTACAACGGAGTAAGATGCCGTGCGTGTGGTACAGGTGACGCAATCGACATGATCGAAGATGCCCCAGCCGCCGACGTTGCCCCAATCGAAGCGCTGGAGCACCTGCGGGACGAGCTGTGCGCGCAGGACCTAATCACCATGGAGGGGCTGAGAAAGCTGAACGCGTTGATTGGGAAATACACAACGGTGCATGGCGGAGGTCAATGTGAATGATAGATAACGTGATGGTGAATATTGGCGCGGCCTTTATGATTGTCGGAGGTGTTGCGCTGGTGGCGATTGTTCTTAGCTTGTTAATCTATGCCGCCGGTTGGGCTTGGGTAGCTGTAAGTGATAAGTGGAGGGATATCCTCCGAGCAGAAAGCCTGATCTATGAATACCGCATGAATAGAGATGCCTATATCAAATGGAAGAAAAATGCGAATAAGGACGGAGGTGCTGACCATGCGGCTGATTGACGCAGAGTTATTGGAAGAACAGTTTGGAATTTCCGATGCAGATATTTTGGCAAAAGAAGAAATCCAATTCGCCCCCACCGTGGATGCCGTAGTTGTGACGCGGTGCAAGGATTGTCGGTCATACAACAAACCGAAAACGGGATGGTGTGAAGTCCATCTCGACCGTGAACATCCAGACGATTTTTGCAGCTACGGCAAGAGAAAGGATGGCGGGGATGGCTAAACAATCCGCTTATTTGCAACGGCGGGATGCGCAGTTGGATGCGGTCTTTTGGGCCGGTGCTGCGATGGCAGCGCAGTTTGCCGTTGACACTTTGCAGATGACTATGCACCAGCAGGAAGGCTGGGGTTATGATCGCATCATGCGCGTCACGCACGAGTGGATGGAGACCCAGCGGGAATACAGGCCTGCCTTAAACTGCAAGGACCCGGAGGCAGACGTCCGGCAGGTGCACATGGATCGGGTGCTGGCGCAGATTATCAACGGGAAGGCGGAGCTGATCCCATTCCCGGACAGATATAAGGATTTGAAAAAGGTCCGTTACGGGAGGTAACTATGCAGAAGGAAGATATATCGCTCCTGCGCATCTATGCGAAGAATGATATGAATTGCGTAAAAACCGCAAAGGAGATGGACATCCACCACAACAGTGTGATCTATCGGCTGGGCAAGATCAAGACGGAAACCGGGCTGGATGCGCGGAAGTTCTGGGATCTGGTGAAGCTGCTGGAAATGGAGGAATCATGAAACTTGGACAGGTGGTTCGGGCCAGATTCAAATCCATACCGTCGCAGCTGGAACGGCAGCACCCGACGTATGAGCAGCTGTATCCGTTCCGGCGCGGAGAGGCAATTTACATCCATCCAAAGGGCCGATTTGTCAGTGTGCGGACGGAAACGGCGGGTGGCCCCGTGGTAGAGAATTTCCGGCTATGTGAGGTGGTTATGTGAGTACATTCCCGGAACGGCTGCGCAAGTTAAGGGAATCTGAGCGGCCTGCTAAAAGCATGAGAGTGAAAGCGGAGCTGATTGGGATCGGGCATGATACGCTACGGAAGTACGAAACCGGGGAGAACGAACCGGCTCTCAGCCAATTGAAGCTGATAGCGAATCATTACCACGTCAGCTTGGATGAGCTTGCGTGGGACGAGGGAGAGCGAGAGAGTAAACCTTTATAGTATCGCAAAAAAAATTGGCCTTTGCCCCAAATTCGGGGCAAGCGGATAAAAATATGTGTCAGAATGAGGGTGCGGGGTTATATCCGTATCCTCATTCTTTCCATCCATCCTTTCTTTCCTCCTGACCCCGGCGGATGCCGGGGATATGCAGACGTAGCTCAGCAGGCAAGAGCGTTTCGCAAATCATGAAAATGTCGCAGGTTCAAGTCCTGCCGTCTGCACCAGATGCCGGGTCGCGCCCGGACAATGTGAGACCGTCCGTCGAGGCTCACATGGAAATGAAAATGGTCGCTGAAAACTGCGCTTGTCTTGATGCGTCAAGACCGGTTTGACCTGACGGAATAGGGGCTGCGACTTTTCGGAGCGTAGTTGCCGGTAGCGTGTGACAATCTAAGCGGCAAGACGGCCAATATGCGGCATAGGTGCCCCGTAAGGGGAGACCACAGCGAGTGACGGGGACTTTCCCTGAAGCGCTAAAGCAGGGCAGGACTGCAATGCCATCTCATCCCGGCCAGCGGGCGAGGAAGCGCAAAAAGCTAAGTGTCAGGAGGTCGGCAGAAATGTGACGTACTGACGGCTGGTAGGAAGGCGCAGCGCAGCCGGGAAAGACTAGCAAACATAGGGGCGAATGTTCCAAGGATGGCGAGGCGGTCTCCAAAACCGCTTGGGTGGGTTCGATTCCCAACCGTCCCTGCCAGATGTATGCCCTTCGGGGCGGGTAAAGTCTGCTATGTAAGGCCAAGGGGTGGGGGCCGGTAGCAAAATAATGTTAAGAGGTTATGCAGAATGAAAAAATATATCGGCATGAAAATCATTGAGGCGACCCCCGCTATTCGCAAGGGCTGCAGAGTCTATGAGAAAGACCAGCCCATCCCCAAGAGCATGGCCCCTGATGAGGAGGGCTATAAGATCTGCTACCCGGACGGGTACGAGTTCTTTAGCCCGAAGGCGGAGTTCGAGGCTGAATATCGTGAAATTGACTGCCTGAGCTTTGGCCTTGCCATTGAAGCAGCGAAAAAAGGGAAGAGAATTGCCCGCCGCGGATGGAATGGCAAGAATCAGTATGTCGAGCTTGCGGAGCGAATCAGCTATGAGAATGCTGCGCATGAGGTGATCAACGCCATTCACGAAGCTATCGGCAACAAAGCGCTTGCTTTTGTCGGCACATCCGGCGTGCAGCTCGGCTGGCTGGCATCGCAGGCGGATATGCTTGCCGATGATTGGATGATCGTGGAGTAAATTACTACCGGTAGCAAAACGAAAGGGAGTGAGCGCATGGCTGGCGGAGCGCCAAGGAAATGGAAAAGCGTAAAGGCAATGCAAAAAGCCATTGACGCTTATTTTGAGAGCTGCAAAGGGGAACCGATTATTGGCGACGATGGACAGCCGCTGATGGATAAATACGGCAACGTCATTCTGATAGGGCAGAAGCCGCCCACGATAACGGGGCTTGCGTTGGCGTTGGGGTTTACGGGCAGACAAGCGCTGATCGATTATCAGGCGCGGCCTGAGTTCGCGGACACGGTTACGCGCGCGAAGTCCCGCTGCGAGGAATACGCCGAATCCCGGCTGTACGATAAGGACGGTGCCAATGGCGCGAAATTCTCGCTTGGCTGCAATTTCGGCTGGCGGGCTACGGAAGAAAAGGCGGAGACGGCGGCAGGCGGCATTGTGCTGCTGCCTGCGGTGATGGATACGCCGAAGCCGCCGGAGGATGAGACGTGAAAGGCCAGACGGTGATCTGGCAGCCGCAGCCGAAACAGGCCGCGTTCATGAGCCGGTTTGAGGACGAGGCACTGTATGGCGGCGCTGCCGGAGGCGGCAAAAGCGACGCACTGGTGATGGAGGCCCTGCGGCAGGTGGACATTCCCTATTACCGTGGGCTGATTGTACGGAGGACCTATCCACAGCTGGAGGATCTGATTGGTAAAACGCTGCGGCTGTATCCAAGCATCTATCCGGGTGCAAAGTACAACGATAGCAAGCACGTCTGGAAATTCCCTTCGGGAGCCGTGGTGATCTTCGGCTCCCTGCCGCACGTCAAGGACAAGTACAACTACCAGGGCAAGCCGTATGACTTCATCGGCTTTGATGAGCTGACGCAGTTTCCCTATGAGTTGTATGACTACCTGACGCACTCACGAAACCGGCCTAACGGTCCGGGGACCCGCGTTTACTCACGCGCCACGGCGAACCCCGGCGGCGTGGGGCATGGGTGGGTCAAGGAAATGTTTATCACGGCGGCTCCGCCCATGCAGACGGTATGGAAGCAGGTCAAGGTGCAGACACCTGATGGGATGCAGTCCAAGTGGAAGTCCTCGGTGTTCGTGCCGTCCACGGTGTTTGACAACCAGGCACTGCTGGACAATGACCCGGACTACATATACCGGCTGGCCAGTATGCCGGAAGCGGAGCGGAACGCCCTGCTGTACGGAGACTGGGACAGTTTCTCCGGCCAGGTATTTACGGAGTGGCGGAATGACCGGGCGCATTACAGAGACCATATCAAGACCCATGTTATTGAACCCTTCCGTATCCCGGAAAACTGGAATGTGTGGCGGGCGATGGACTGGGGCTATACGCGGCCCTTCTCCGTGGGCTGGTACGCCGTGGATCAGGACCGGCGACTTTACCGCATCCGGGAGCTGTACGGCTGCACGGGAACGCCCAATGAGGGCGTGAAGTGGACGCCGGACCATGTGGCGGAGGAAATACGCCGCATTGAGCGGGAGGACCCCAATTTACAGGGTCGCACTGTGCGGGGCGTGGCAGACCCGGCTATCTTCGGCAACAGCGGCACGGAAAGCGTGGCGGCGGTGATGGAGCGCAAGGGCGTGTTCTGGGAGGCAGGACAGCATGACCGGCTGAACGGCAAGATGCAGATCCACAACCGGCTGGCCTTTGATAGGCAGGGCATCCCTATGCTGTATGTGTTCGACACCTGTAAGCATTTCATCCGGACGGTGCCGAACCTGGTATACAGCGAAACAGACGTTGAGGACGTGGACACCGACGGCGAAGACCATATTTATGACGAGTGCCGGTATATGTGCATGGAATACCCTGTGGCGCAGACTATCCGCATCCCGGCGGCGGTGAAGCCGTACAGCCCTCTGGACGCGGACGAGCCGGAGGACCGGGATTACGCATGGTTCCGGAAATACTGATGGAGGACGTATGGACAGACAGGACTTATTCAATAAGGCAATGGGCATGGGGCTTGGAAGTCTCATGCCGCAGCTGCAGCCGCAGCCCGCAGGGCAGATGTCCACCGGGGATGCAATCAAGGTGGACGATATCCGCAAGGCGGCGGAGACGGTGCGGAAGTACAAGGACGGAAAGAGCCTGTTGGAAAACCGTTTGAAAGAGGATGAGCTGTGGTATCGGGTGCGGCACTGGGAAGCGGTGCGGAAGAAGTTCAACCCGGATGTGCCGGAGCCGTCCTCCGCATGGCTGTTCAACGCCATCACCAACAAGCACGCCGACGCTATGGACAACTACCCGGAGCCGAACGTGCTTCCGAGAGAGGCAGGAGACCAGCAGGAGGCCAAGAAGCTGTCATCCATTCTCCCCTGCGTCATGGAGGCGGCGGAGTTTGAGGAAGTGTATGCAGATGCCTGGTGGGGCAAGCTGAAGCACGGTACCGGCGCGTATTTCGTCGGGTGGGACCCGGAGAAGGAAAATGGGCTGGGCGACATTGATATCCACGATCTCGACCTGCTGGACGTTTACTGGGAGCCGGGGATCAAGGACATTCAGCAGAGCCGGAACCTGTTTATCGCAGGCGTGGCGGAGACGGCGGATCTGGAAGCGCGGTTCCCGCAGTACAAGGGCAAGCTGGAGACGGCCACGCCGGATGACTACGCCTACTCTTACGATCCCAATGTGGACTGGACGGGGAAGTGTCTGGTGTGGGACTGGTACTACAAGAAGAAGGACCTGACCGGGAAGACGCTGCTGCATTACTGCAAGTTCTCCGGCGACTGCATCCTGTATGCCAGTGAGAATGACGCCAACTATGCTGAGCGCGGCTATTATGACCACGGCCTGTATCCGGTGGAATTCGACACCATGTTTCCGGAGGCTGGGACGCCGTATGGGTTCGGCATGATTGCCATCTGCAAGAACCCCCAGCTTTACATTGACAAGCTGGGCCAGAACATTCTGGAGCGCAGTCTGCTGGGCACCAAGACCCGGTATCTGGCATCCGAGCAGGCAGGCATCAATGAGGATGAGCTGAAAGATGCAAACTGCGCCATCGTGCACAGCGCGCTGCCGAGACTGGACAGCGATCATTTACAGCCCATCGTGCCGCCCTCTCTGGAGGGGAACTACATCGACGTTTATCAGCTAAAGATCGACGAGATGAAGGAGACCAGCGCCAACCGGGACATGAACAGCGGCGGGACCTCCGGCGTGACGGCGGCAGCGGCCATTGCGGCCCTGCAGGAGTCCGGCAATAAGGTGAGCCGTGACATGATCCAGGGCAGCTACCGGGCATACCGGAAGGTGTGCTCTCTGGTAATCGAACTGATCCGTCAGTTTTATACGGAGACCCGCACCTTCCGCATTTTAGGCGAGGGCGGGCAGATGGAGTTTGTGGACTTCAATAACGCCGGAATGCAGGATCAGCCGGTGGCGATGCCGGGGAACGCGGCGCAGATGTTCCGGCGTCCCGTGTTCGACTTGAAGATCAGACCCCAAAAGCGCAGCCCCTTCACCATTGAAGCCCAGTATGAGCGGGCAAAGGAGCTGTACGGACTTGGATTCTTCAATCCGGAGAACGCCCAGCAGAGCATCATTGCCCTGTCCATGATGGACTTTGAGGGCAAGGAGCAGATCCTGCAGCAGGTGCAGCAGGGGCAGACGCTGTTGAATGTGGTACAGCAGCTCCAGCAGCAGCTGGCCATGTTCCAGGCGGCGGCAGGCATGAGCGTGGAGCAGCCGGGATACCAGAGCCAGACCGGACAGAGCGGCGGTCCGACCATTGCACAGGCCCGTCAGGACGCCATCAGCGCCAACAAGAAGAGTTACGGCGAACGGCTGGCTGAGAGGAGCAGGGCATGACCCGTGTTTACGCCAGCCGACAGGGAGACCGGTTCCGGCTGGAATGCCGGGGCCATGCCGATTACGCGGAGAGTGGGAAGGACGTGGTATGTGCCGCCGTCTCCGCGATCTGCCAAACGCTTTACCTCTGGTGCAAAAACACCGGCGGCATGACGGTAGAGGATGAGACCATGGGACCGGGCGTATTCATGCTGACGGCTAGAGGACCCTGCGGGGAGCCGTGGAAGGCTGCCGTGCTGGGGCTGATGAGTTTAGAGGCGGGATACCCCGCCCATATACGGGTGGATGCCCGGAAATTTGATTTGTGTTCCAAGCCGCAGACGCGGCAAGAATGATAAAGGAGCAAGCGTATGAAACACTTTTTTGTCAAGGCGATGTGCCTGTTTCTGTTCGATGGCGGCGCTTCCGGGGCGTCCGGCGGAGCAGGAGAGGGCGGAGCCGAGACGGGCGGGACCAATGGCGGGCCTGACGTCGCCCAGCAGGCCAAAACGGGCGAGGTAGTCTACGGAAAGCAGACTGCGGCTCCTGACGCCGGGGAGCAAAACCAACGCGCATCCTTCAAGGATTTGATCAACGGTGACTATAAGGCGGATTTCGACGCCGAGGTACAGCGGATCGTAGGCGAACGGCTGAAAAAGGTAAAGGATCAGGGCCGCATCGTGGCGGATCAGGGCAAAGCACTGAACGCACAGCAGCCCATTCTGGACGCCCTGTCTCTTCGCTACGGTACGGCACCCGGCGACATTGAAGCCCTGCGGTCGGCGGTAGATCGGGACAATTCTCTCTGGGAAAAGGCTGCGGAGGAAGCCGGTATGAGCGTGGAGCAGTACCGGCAGTATCAGCAGATGCAGCAGGAGAACGCACGGCTGAGAGCGGCACAGGAGGACTATTACGCCCGTCAGCGCAGCGAACAGCAGCTGCACTCGTGGATGGATCAGGCGGAGGCCATGAAGCAGGACCCCCTGCTGGCAGACTTCGACCTGCCCACCGAGATCAACACCAATCCCGATTTCCTCGCCTTGCTGCAAAGAGGCGTCAGCGTGGAGCAGGCATACAAGGTCCTGCACATGGATGACTTTCTCAGCAAGGCCACGGCACAGGCGGAGAAGACCGTAACGGACAATATCCGCGCCAGAGGGGCAAGGCCGCAGGAGAACGGAGCCGCGCCTAAGAGCGCCGTTGTTGTGAAGGATGATGTTTCCAAACTAACCCCGGCAGACCGGGCGGAGATCGCCAGACGGGCTGCGATGGGGGAAACCATCACTTTTAACTGACAACAACAAGGAGGCTACTCTATGAACACTCTGTTTATGTTCCCTATGTTCGTGCAGATCTTCGCGGACATGAAGACCAACACCACTACCCAGACGGGCGAGGGCAAGGACCTGTCTGCGGAGATGAAGACCTATTACTCCGACTATCTGATCGACCTGGCAGAGCCGGAGCTTGTGCATGACCAGTTTGGCCAGAAGCACCCCATCCCCAAGAACGGCGGCAAGACCATTGAGTTCCGCCAGTATGATCCCCTCCCTGAGATGACCACCGCCCTTACCGAAGGCGTGACCCCTGACGGCCAGAGCCTGAACGTGAAGAAGCTGGAGGCCACCGTGAAGCAGTACGGCGGCTACGTTACCCTGTCCGATATGCTGATTCTGGCAGCTATCGACAACAACGTGGTGCAGGCCACCAAGCTGATCGCCTCTCAGGCCGGACGTACTCTGGACACCATCACCCGCGACATTCTGAACGCCGGTACCATTGTCCAGTATGCCGACGGCTCCGTGACTGCCCGCGCCAATCTGGTGGGCGGCAGCGCCACCGAGAGCGAGAACAACTATCTGACCGTGGATGCTATCAAGAAGGCCGTGCGCACTCTGGAGGCGCAGGACGCCCCCAAGATCAACGGCTACTATGTGGGCATCATCCACCCCAACGCCAAGTATGACCTGATGAAGGACCCTGAGTGGAAGAGCCCCCACGAGTATGTGGACACCGCCAACATCTACAAGAACGAGATCGGCGAGCTGTACGGCGTCCGCTTTGTGCAGTCCAGCCGCGCCAAGGTGTGGAAGGACGCTGCCAAGAACAAGGCCACCGGCACGGAGGTCGCCAACAAGCGGGACGTGTACTCCACCCTGATCCTTGCGGATGACGCCTACGGCATCACCGACATCTCCGGCGGCGGTCTGCAGCACATCGTCAAGCAGCTGGGCAGCGCCGGTTCCGGCGATCCCCTGGATCAGCGCGCCACCGTCGGCTGGAAGGCTACCAAGACGGCGGAGATCCTGGTCCAGCAGTACATGGTCCGTATCGAAACGACCGTCAGCGCCTGATAGGAGGACAGAATGAGCGAAGCTAAGAAGGTAACGGATCCCAATGAGGAGCTGGTAGAGTATACCGCACCTCTCATGGGCCGCACGGATTCCCGCGATATCATCGTGGGGGTCAACGGTGAGATCATCCGCATTATGCGTGGTGAGACTGTGCAGATCAAGCGGAAGTTCCTGCTGGTGCTGCAGAACGCAGAGAAACAGGAAATGGAAGCCTACAAGGCACAGATGGCGGCGCAGAAAAACAGCGCCAAGGCTTTGGCCGATATGTAACCCGATGCGGGCAGACGGTTTCCTGCCGTTTGCCCGCATTTTCTATGGAGGGCGTATGAATCGCATTATTTCACTGTCCGTTGAGGACATGTATATCAAATATACCGGGGAAGCGTTCGGAGCCACCGGCTCCCACAACGCCGTGACCCTGCGGATGACATTCGGCCCTGCATGGGAGGGCACCGCCAAGACGGCGTATTTCACCGATGCGCTGGGAAACACTTCCGTTGCGCTGGTGCTGGGGCTGGACACGCTGGTGGATGGAGCCTATGAAGTGGACGTGCCGTCCGAGGCGCTGAAAACCGCAGGCGTGGCGACCATTACCATCAAGGGCGTACTGGTATCCGGAGAGACCACCACAAAGGCCATCACCACGGCGGTGGGGCATTTCCGGGTATTGGATTCCGAATTGCCGGACAGTGCCGGAAACGCCGGGACCATCACACCCAGCGACAAAGACCAGCTGCAGGCGGAGATCGATGCGCTGGCGCCCATGTTCACGGCATACAAGGAGGCGGCGGAAACGGCAGCTTCCAACGCCAAAGCCAGCGAAACGGCAGCGGCGGCAAGCGCGGCAAGCGCCGCCGGGAGTGCCGGGGCGGCAAGCGAGAGCGCGAAGCAGGCGGAACAAGCGAGAAGCGGCGCGGCAGACAGTGCGGCGAGTGCCGCAGCCAGTGCGAAAGCCGCCAATGATTCCGCAAAAAGAGCGGAGAAGGCGGAAGTTGGCGCAAATGCCGCAAAATCGAAAATCGAAAATATGACTGTCGATGCGGAATCTCTGCCAGCCGGAAGCCATGCAACTGCGGAGAAAGAAAACTTTGATGATTCCTTCCATATTCATTTCGGGATCCCGGAGGGAAATGTTGGCCCCACGGGACCGCAGGGAATGCAAGGGATTCAGGGTCCGCAAGGAATTCAGGGAAATGACGGTGTGCAGGGACCGGAAGGAAAGCAGGGAGTGCAGGGACCCACCGGACCGAACGGGGCGCAGGGACCACAGGGCATTCAAGGCGAGACCGGTCCGCAGGGACTGCAAGGACCTGTAGGTCCGAGAGGACCGCAGGGCATTCAGGGTCCACAGGGTCCGGAGGGACCGGCTGGCGTTACGGTTCCTGCATCCGGGCTTTACGCCTTTCACGTGGATGAAAACGGGGACCTGATCCTTTCCTATACCGGGGGCGACGCCCCGGATTTTCGCATTGATGACAATGGCGATTTGATTCTGACGATTTAAGTGAGGAGTTGAGAATATGGCTACGGATATTCGCATTGGACATGTGGTCGGACCGCAGGGCGAACAGGGAGCTACTGGCCCGCAGGGTCCGGAGGGACCCATTGGACCGATTGGTCCTGCCGGGGAACAGGGTCCAACGGGTCCACAGGGACCTGCCGGAAAGCAGGGACCCACGGGACCACAGGGCGAACAGGGAATTCAGGGAGCAAAGGGCGAACAGGGACCACAAGGAGAACAGGGACCGCAGGGCGTTCAAGGTCCTGCCGGACCGCAGGGCATTCAGGGAAAAAGTGCATATGAAACGGCGAAGGATTCTGGATATGTAGGTGCGGAGAAAGATTTCAATAAAGCTATAAGCGAAATTCCAGACCATATGTCCAATACGGTAAAGCACATTACTGCCACCGAAAGAAAGAACTGGGACGGCAAGGCGGCAGGGAAACACGCAAGCCAGCATGGGAAGGACGGGGCAGACCCCATTACACCTACGGCCATCAGGGCAGTTGGCTATGACACGGCGCAGAGCCTATCCGACACGCAGAAGTCGCAGGCGAGGGGTAATATCAACGCCGCCCCCGGCGGGTTTGGGTGGGGAGACTCTTTGAGAAACGTACTCGCATCCGACACCGAAGATACCTATGAAACATACTGTGGCAAGCTTGATGCGTTACTTGCCGATATGCCAGACGGAACATCACAACTTATTTATACACGTGGTCCAGCTTCAACGGGCCAATATTCTGGGGCCGGGAATATCGTTGCCGTTCTATCAAAACTATTAGGTACAAGCGCATCACTGATTGGCATTTCGCCCGACCCGAGAGGCACTACCAATGGATTGTGGCGAATGTTAAAGGATAATGGGGTGTGGCAGCCCGTCGAATGGATCAATCCACCCATGGAGCTGGGCGTAGAGTACCGCACCACGGAGCGGTATCTTGGCAAGCCGGTGTATGCCAAGGTGGTGGATTGTGGGTCGTGTCCAGCGAGTGGTTTCAAAGATGTTGTGTACGGAGATACTGGCATAGTTTTACCCATTCGCTGCGAAGGAACATGGTCTTTTAACAATCGTTCAACAATTCCGTTCGAATCGACAGATACCGATCAACTACACATTGGCGCATTAGGCGGCATAATTCGGATCAAAACGGGCGGGAATGATTTCTCCAGCTACACATGTACAGCGACCGTGCATTATACCAAGACCACGGACTGACCATGGACTATTGCATTTGTTGCGGGGCAGTCATCCCCGAAGGCCGTCAGGTGTGCCCGCTCTGTGAGCGCAGCTGGCCAGAATTTTAATCTGCACGAAAACAAGTCGGACTTTTGACTTGCACGAAAGCAAGTCGGATTTAATTTAAAACGGTTGCACAGGCAACCGAAAAAATGAAAGGGGTATACATTATGGAAAAGAAGTTTGCTGAGATCATCAACGAGGGCTGCAAGAGCGGCAAGACCATCGAGGCTATCAACAAGGAGTTGAAGGAGGCTGGGGCCAACTTCCACCTGAATCCTGACGGCGGCGTGTCCAATTGGACGGAGGACGAAATGCGGGAGGGCTTTATCCCCGCCGAGACCGAGCCGGAGACGCTCCCTCAGACGCTGGATACCCGTCGCCGGGAGGATCTGGCGGGCACCGTCCAGATCCAGCGGATCGTCGGAGCCACCTATGAGGTGACCTATGATGAGGACGGTTACTTCATCAAGGCTTCTCGCATGTGACCACCGAAAGGAGGTACACTATGAACGCTTTACACATCAAAAATACGGTGTTGGCGGTGCTGGCTGTGGCTGGCTCCGCCATTGCCCAGGCACTTGGAGGTTGGGACGTGGCTCTCAAAGTTCTGATCTGCTTTATGGCGTTGGATTACGCCACGGGCTGGCTGGTGGCAGCGATCTGGCACAAGTCCGGCAAAAGCAAAACCGGGGCGCTGAGTTCTGACGCCGGGTTCAAGGGGCTGGCGAAGAAGTGTGTCATGCTGGCGCTGGTATGGATGGGGGCATTATTGGATCAGGCCACATCCAGCGACTTTGCCCGTGACGCTGTTTGTATGTTTTTCATCGCCAACGAGGGACTGTCAATTTTGGAGAATACGGCAGTAATGGGGATCCCCTACCCCGCCTTTATTAAAAATATGCTGGATGCCATTCGTCAGGCCAACGATCAGGGGAAACAGAATACGGAGGCTGACACATGAGCACGAGAGCGGGCACCGTCCCGCTCTCCGATCTCCAATTTTTGAAGATCTATTTCAACCGGAAGCGTCTCCGCTCCACCACGGCCAACCTGAAAAAGATGCTGGCGGAGGCGGGCGGGGACGCTATCTGCAATGGCTCCATTTTCCTGCGGAACCAGCAGCCCGCCTGCCACCTGAAAGCAGACGGCAAGGTACACAAAGCCCCGAACTACCGGGCATGGGCCGTAAGCTGGGACACCCCGGCGGACTTCGGCGTAAAGGCCGTGCCCAACGGAGACCGGAATTACATGGAGTGCGTTCACCTTATCATCGGCGGGAAGAAGATCAACCCCATCCACTGCGGAGCGGATATGCGCTACCGTGCGCCACGAACAGCCATCGGCACCAAGAACGGGCGGTTTGCCTACTATGTGAGCAAGGACCGGCGGACACCGGAACAGCTCCGTGACCTGCTATCGTCCTCCGGCTGGGACAACGCCATTATGATGGACGGCGGCGGGTCTACCTGCTTCATGGATTCGACAGGCAAGGGCTTTACCGGGGACGGGCGGGTGATCCCGTTCTTCCTCGTGTGGAAAAAGAAAAGCGGGGACGCATACGAGCCGGAAGGAGAGAAACCTATGGTAGAGATTAACGCCTATTCCAAGGCGAAGGACGGCGATAAGAAGCTGTCCACAAACTTTAAAGTGAAAGAATTTGCCTGCAAGGACGGCTCCGATGCCGTGCTGGTAGCGCCCCGGCTGGTGATGGTTTTGCAGAGCATCCGCAGCCACTTCGGCGCGGCTGTGACCATCAACAGTGGGTATAGGACGCCGCAGTACAATACCAAGGTCGGCGGCGTGGCCCACAGCCAGCACTGCTACGGCACGGCGGCGGACATTACCGTGCGGGGACAGAAGCCAGCAGCGGTGGCAGCCTACGCCAGACAGCTGATGACAGACTGGGGCGGTGTGGGCGTGTATGCAAAGCAGAATTTCACCCACATCGACGTCCGAGAAACCCGCTCGGATTGGGACGGATAAGGAGACACTATGAACAAAACCATTTCAGAGGTCATCGCCCAGACGCAGGCGGTACGGCCTGACCTCTACACGGATGAACAGATCACCGGCTGGCTTTCTGAATTGGACGGGCAGCTGAGCGTGGAACTGCTGAAAACGGACCCGGTATCCTATTCGTGGCCGGAGGACGCCGGAACGGAACTGCTGGTGCCCCATCCGTATGACCGCCTGTATCACTTGTATGTAATCGCTATGATCGATCTATACAATCGGGAAACAGAACTGTACACCAATGACATGGTCGTGTTCAACAGCGCCATGCAGGAATACCGAAGCTATTACCGACGGACGAACCGACCGGCAGCGGACGGGAATTGGTTCAAGACCATGTAAGGAGGGGCTATGTATCTTCCAAGTCTGAAATACGCGGAGCAGAAAACGAAACAGCAGATCGTAGAGTTTTTGGGGATCAATTTCTCCGACAACTTTACGGACGGGAATTTTTCTGCCTGCCGGAACCTCTCTACCCGCAGGTATCCCTATCTGTCTACACGGCTGCGGCGGCTGCCGGTGGGGGACTATGTGTCCCCTACCGCCGTGACCGCATGGAACAAGCTGGTGGTGGTGGACGGTACGAGCCTGATCTATGACGGCAATGTGGTTGGGACAGTGACGGCAGGGGAAAAGCAGTTTGCCGTGGTCAACACAAAGCTGGTGATCTGGCCGGACAAGAAATATCTGGACCTGAACACGTCCGCGCTGCACGAGCTGGGAGCCAGTGCAGAAAAGGCCAACGCCGTTGTGACCACCGACAGCATCACCATGACGGGGGCAGGGCTTTCCTCCAAATTCTCTGCCGGGGACGGGATCACGATCTCCGGCTGCACCACAAAAAAGGAAAACAACAAGGATATCGTCATCAAAGCCGTGGATGGAGACAAACTGACATTCTCCGCAAACGCGCTGGCGGCTTGCACGGAAGCGGGTACCATGAAAATCGAGCGGAAGATCCCGGATCTGGATTTCATCTGCGAGAGTGAGAACCGGCTTTGGGGCGTGAGCAACGCCAACAAGACCATTTACGCGTCTTCCCTGGGCGATCCGAAAAACTTTTTCGTGTATCAGGGGATCTCCACGGATTCCTACGCACTGGCGGTTGGCTCTGCCGGGAATTTTACCGGGTGCTGCAAGCTGAGTTCCTCCGTGCTTTTCTGGAAGGAAAACCTGTTGCACAAGATTCTGGGCAGCTATCCTGCGGAATACGCCCTCTACACCTCGGACATTACCGGGGTGCAGGAGGGGAGTTTCAAGAGCATGCAGGTCATTAATGACGTTCTCTTTTACAAGGGGCCGGACGGCGTGTACGCCTATTCCGGCGGTACGCCGTCTCTGGTATCCCAGACGTTCGGAGCCAAGCGGTTTACGGATGCCGTCAGCGGGACGGACGGCAAGAATTACTATATGTCCGCCAAAAGCGGCGGCGTGTGGCACCTTCTGGTGTATGACACCCAGCAGGGGGTATGGCTGGAAGAGGATGACACGGAGGCGCTGGATTTCTGCCGGTACAACAGCTTCCTTTATATGCTGGGCGCTGACGGTTCCCTTTGGGCGCTGGACGCAGACGAGGGGTCGGAAGTCGTGGATTGGAGCGCAACCTTTACCCCGTTCTATGAAACCATGGAGGGAAAGAAGGTGTATTCCTCCCTGTATCTCCGGTTTGAGCTTGGAAAAGGCGCGTGGATTCAGGCGGAAGTCCGCTGCGACAATGGCAAATGGGAGAAGATCGGAAGCCTTCACGGCAAAGGACCGCAGCTGCTTCCGGTACGGCCAAGACGGTGTGACAAATACGAGGTACGGCTGTCCGGGCAGGGCGCGTGCGCGATCCTTGGCATGATCAGGCGGTTCCGGGTGGGTTCGGAGGTGTAGCATGGCGATTTTTGACAAGGAATTGAACCATCTGGACCCGCAGGACGCTGTCGGGAGCCTGCGGACGCTGGAAAACTATATCTCCTATATGCGGGAGCGGCTGGAGTTTAACAATTCCAATCTTACCCGCACCCTGTCTTCGGCAGGAACCAGTACGGCGGAAATGGTGCTGATCGTGGCGGCACTGCAGAACAACGTGCAGGCCATGCAGTCCAGCGTCACGGCGATGCAGGGGCAGATCACCACCTTGGAGACAACGGTTTCCGGGCTGAATAACAGCATACAGACATTGAGCCAGAACGTGACGGCGCTGCAAGCCTCTGTGGGCACTTTGCAATCGGACGTCGCTACGCTTAAAACCACCGTGCAGAACATCGACAAGCGCGTCATTGCGCTGGAAGCAAAAGGAGGGACCACCTGATGGCAGTTTCCGAATATGATAAGAAAAACTTATCCCAAAAACAGCAAGACCGCATTGCGGAGGTAACAGCCCAAGCGCAGAGCGGCAAAATGACCTGGGCTGATGCTCACAAGGAAGCTGAGAGCATCCGCAATAACGCCGGATACTCCGGCGGACGGTATGGCAACGAGTACAACAGCAGCAAGAGCAATGGCGGGGCTTCCGGCAGCAGTTCCAAGGGCAGCTACAACGGCATTGAGTATAACCGCAGCAACAATGGCGGCGGCATTTACGGCGTACCGACCAGTAATTCACAGCAGAAGAATTACAAGCAGGGCGGCGTGACCTATCAGGTAGGCGCGGATATGAGCAGACGCCCTGATCTGGCTGGCGGGTATGCGGTGTCCAACGGATATACCGTGTTCTACGACAATAACGGTTATGCCTATAAGGCATCTAAAGGAACAGTGGATTATACGCCACATCAAGACATTAACGCTGGGAACGGCAGCTATAACAAAAACGGCGCATGGACGGATAACGAAATGCTGACGGCTGCTGACCGAAAGAAGATCGCGGATATCCGGGCGCAGATGCAGGCGGGGAAGATCACAGGCGATCAGGCAAACCAGGCGGCAAACGCCATTCGCGCCGGATACGGCTACACCATCGACAAGAACGGCTATGTGACGGACAGTGGGGCACTGTCTGCCACGAATGATCTGCGGCGGCGGCTGGGCCTTTCGACAGATCCGGAAAACGCGGAGCTGGGCTATTACCGGTATCTGATGGGCACGGACACATCCCCTCTCGCGCAGGCGGCAGGGCAAGTGAAGTCCTACGAGGACTTTATGAAGGACTATACGCCGGGACAGCAGATCACCTATCCCACAGTGGGAAACGTGGACATTCTGCAGGGGCTGGTCAACAACGGGTTCAACACCAGCGACGCTGGGAGACCGAGCTTTGACTATACCTACGATTCCGAAATGCGGGCGCTGATCGATCAGATCCTCAACAGCAATCTGGCGGACTGGAAACAGGGAGATCAGTATGCTGCCCTGCGTGACCAGTACTCGGCCAACGGCGAAATGGGCATGGCTGATCTTCTGGGTCAGGTATCCTCCCGCACCGGCGGGTTGGCTTCCTCTTACGCGGCCAGCGTCGCCAATCAGGAATACAACGATTGGATGAGCAAGCTGGAGCAGGCTGCCAGAGAAATGTATCAGCAGGACCGCAGCGACAAGCTGAACAGCCTTGGTGTGCTGAGCGACGCCTATGACCGGGAATATGGCGAGTACGGAGACAAGCTGAACCAGTGGAACGCAGACCGGGATTTTGCCTATCAGCAGACGCAGGACGCGCTTGCCAACCAGTGGAAGCAGAAAGAATGGGACTACAACATGTCTCAGGACGAGTGGAACAAGGCGGCGCAGCAGGCGGATATGATGGCGTCCTACGGCGATTTCTCCGGATACAAGGCGCTTGGCTACACCGACAGCCAGATTGAAAGCATGCGGCAGGCGTATCAGATCGCCCAGGCGGCAAAGGCGAAGAGCGGACGCAGCGGGAGCAGTGGAGGAAAGAAAAGCGGGGATAGCGGCATGAAGCTGAGCGTTGCAAAGGACAATGCCAAACAGGGTATTTTCACGCCGGATGTTCTGGATGCGTTCCACAATGCGGGATATAGCGATGAATATCTGGAAAGCGCCTATGGATATGAACGGCCCAGCGCTGCCGGTTCAGGCAATGTCCCCAATTTTGGCGATTTGAAGCGTTCGATTCAAACGCTGGTTGCACAAGGCAGCGGAGACAGAGCGTTCCAACTGTATAATCAGTATTTCGACAGTTTAAGCACCAAGCAGCAGGAAGAATTGAACCGTATGCTGGGAGCGTAGGAGGCGTGATATGGCACAAAAACTGGATCGGTCTTATTTCGGAACTGGCAATCGCAAAACGGCAACAGGCACGAACAAGAAAGACACGTCCGGCGCGGCGGAAACTGTACAGAAGCTGAATCGGAGCCACTTTAATAAACCGGAGAGCGCCCCCGCTGCGGGGGCCTTTCCGCAGAAGAAAACTGCGCCCGCAGCGGCTCCTACAAAGAAGCAGGGAAGCTTGCCTATGGACAACGTGGGCCGGAAGAACACGGCAAACAGCCGCCTGCTGCAGGACATTCAAAAGCGGGAGCCGCGTGATACCGGCAATATGCCTTCCTTTGCGGACCGTGTGGCGAACACTGTTAAGGGCGGTGCGAAATCGTCTGCGGCGGCGTATACCAACGTAGGCGGCGTCCTGGCTGAGGGCGCTGGCTACCTGAATACCAGAATCGCCAATCAGAACGCCGGAGCGGCTCTGCAAAGCGACCATGACGCGGTGAAGCAGTATGAAAAGATGCTGCGGGACGTAAAGTGGGCCGACGGCAAGCCCATGACGGCGGTGGATGTACAGCAGGTGCAGAAATACCTTTCTGCCGCAAAACGCCGGATCGCAGCCCATGAGGGCTACACCAAAGCGGTGGAGCAGTCCGACAAGGAGGTGGCTGACAAAGCATACCGGAAGGCGGACGAGCTTGCCGGAAGCGCGCAGGCCGACTTGGAGCGGGCAAAAGAAGGCACAGGGTTCCTTGGCAACATGCTTGTAGACGCAGGCGCATCCATGACCCAGACCGGTCTTGACGCGATTGCAAGAGTTCTGACCGGCGGTGCGCTGGGCATGGCTCCGTTTGCGGTGCGCGCCTTCGGCAGTGCTACACAGCAGGCTCGACAGGAAAAACCGGATTCTACGCTGACACAGCAAGTACTTTACGGTACGACTTCTTCGGCCAAAGAAGTTATCAGCGAATTGATGTTCAACATCGCAATGCCCTTCACAAAGGCATACGGCGGCGGTGCGCTGGATGATGTGGTAAAACGCGGCATCCGCAGTGCAGTAGACAAGCTTGCCAAAACGGAAGCCGGTAAAAAGGCGCTGGGATCGGCGCTGACCTTCGGAGCCGGAGCGGTTGGCGAAGGCTTGGAAGAGTTTATTGGCGACTGGATGGAATGGCAGCTGCCCCGCATTTACGGCGGCGATGTGGCCACGGCGCAGGAAACGCTTTCTGATTCTTTGTATGATTTCCTGGTGGGCGCAACGTCCGGCGCGATGGGCGGCATTGTCAGTCCTAACACATACCGTTATGATCTGGGCACCGCACAGCAGGGCGCGCAGGAGCGCACAGACGTTCAGGATGGTACACGTACCGCCCCCACGCAAACGAACGTACAGGCCCAGCAAGAGGGCGCGCAGAGGGCCATTCAGGAAGCCGCTCAGCGGCAAACAGTGAGCAATCCCGTTTCCATGGAGGAACAGGTCTTGCGGCAGAGAGAAGCCGCCGTGCAGAAAACCTTTACCGGCATTGCAGACAAGCTTGGGGACAGCGGCAGGAAGGCGTTTCAGACGGCGTATCAGGGGACGGACCGTGGTGACTACGCCGGAGAATTTCTGCGGGCGTATCACGCAGGCATGACCAACCAGAAGAACCCCAACAGCACCAGCGCGGTATCCTTTGCGGCGTATGCGGCAGGGCAGAATGACGCGGCGGCGTCTCTTGCAAGAGAGAAGCGGGCGGCGCAGTTTGCCAAGACCGCCGGAACGGACAGCGGCCTTGTGTTCGACGATTATGTTTCCCGTGAAATGGACAGTGCTGTTGCCGACGAGGTGAACACCGTGTCCAAGGCTTTGGGCGTGCGGACGCGGATGGTGGATCAGGTGCTGGGCGGAAGTGCAAACGGCCAGATCACCGGCAGCGACGTTCTGATCGCAAAGGACGCGGTGGACCCTGCTTTGCAGGTGGTCGGCCATGAGTGGACCCACCGTGTACAGGAGCTGGCACCGGAGCAGTACCGGTCCTTCCGGGATGCCGTGGCCAGTATCCCCGACGTGCAGGAAGCGGCGAACATCCTGCTTGACCAGTACAACCGGGCGGGCGTTGAAACCAGCTACGAACAAGCATTGGACGAGGCTACCGCTAACTATGCCGGGGAGATGATCGCCAACAGCGACGTGCTGGACGATTTCATCCGGAAGCACAGCACCGACCGGACGCTGCTGCAAAAGCTGCGTGACGCCATCCATGAGATCGTGGGCAAACTGACCGGCAGAGCCAAGCGGCAGGCCCAGACGGTGGAGGGCAAGCTGCAGGCGGCATTTGAAGCGGCCAGCAAGCAGGCTGAGAGCTTGCAGAACCGGCAGACAAATGGTACAATCAGTGAAACAAGATATGCTGTGAAGGAGGGCGTGGACGATGGACGAGAAAGAGCGCAAGGAGATGGAAGTTTTGCGCAAGAAGCCGAACAAAACCGAGAAGGAAACCGAGCGGTACAAGAATCTGCTGGGGAAATTCTTCGAGGAGACGCTGTACTTTGGCGAGGGCGTGGAGGATTAAACGCCTCTTTCGGGCAGAAGCCTGTGCGCTCCTGGGCCGAGGGCCACATTGTGAGACCGTCTCAGGGCAGCGTGGCCTATACAGAACAGCAAACGGCGGCAGACTACGGTGTGCCGAGTTTTGTTGTGGATGACGCGGCGTGGGCCAAGAATAAGGGCAATGCTCCGGCATTTTCTGCCGGTGGACAAATCTATTTCCGGGAGACCATGCCTGAGCAGAATCGGGGGATGTACGCCACCCACGAAATTACACACGTTATGAAGCAGGTGGGTTATACGCCTTACCTTGACTTTGTGTCCAAAACCCCGGATATGCTGGATATGTCTACACTTGAAGCCCGCATTCTGCTGGAACACACAGCGAAACACAGAGGAATTGACCCGCTTAATACTTCTTTGAGCGAGACGGAGCGGATCAATCTATATGACGAACTGAACGCGACGTTGTATGGGCACATCAGTTCTGGGAATATGGGCGGGCTGAATGAAATTCTTAACACAGCCTTTTATGACTTTTCTGCCTACGCCAAAGAACTGAACGAACTGCATGAGCGGTTTAAGGCTGACAACCAAAAAAAGGCGAAAGAAAACACCCGCTTTTCTCTGAAAACCCCCGTTGAGGAAACGGACAAGCTGATTGCCGTTCACAACAAGGACGAGGCCAGCATTATGGCCGCATTGAAACTGGGCGGGCTGCCTATGCCGTCTATTGCCGTGGTCAAGGCAAAGGCCGGTCACAGCAAATACGGCCCCATTTCCCTGCTGTTTAACAAGACCACCATTGACCCACAGGCGGACAGCCGGAACAAGGTATACGGCGGCGACGCTTATACACCCACTAATCCCGGCGTGGAATACCCGGTGAACGCAAAAGCTGCGCTGGCTGTGGAGGGCAGGATTAACGAGCTTTCCAAGAAAGTCGCCAACGGCATTTTTGCCAGCAGCAGCGCGCTGCGAAGCCACGGTATTGAGGAAGTCAGCACAGATTCTCCCATCAAAGCGGCGGAGATCCTCGCAAGGGATGACGCGGTGAGAGCCGCGTATCTGGAGGCCCACGGGAAAGAACTGAAACCGGTTTATCAGGACAAGGTGTGGGACAAGTACGGAAATGATACCGTGCAGACCGTGCTGGACGAGATCGGCGTACAGCGGCTTGCGGAGATCAACGCCAATTTTGAACTGGGGCAGTCCGTGAAGACCGCATTGGGGGATGACGCGGAACGGCTCCGGGATATTCTGCGGGACTATTACCGGGACACGGGCGAGGCGCTTTTACAGAGAATGGCCCAAAAGCGAGGCTGGACGCAGGAAGAAATTGCCGAGAAGCGAAATGCCCGCATTGAAAAGAGCATGGAAAACGTCAGCCCGTTTACGCTGGAAAGCCTTGCCCGTCACGCATGGGACTACTATCAGGACGGCGGGGCAACCAAGGGTGAGATTGACCGCTGGGGCACACAGGACAGGCTGCACGAAATGACCGACGGCGAAGACGTGAAGGGCTGGGTCGAAAAGCAGCTCAGCGGTGTCTTTGGTGAACCTGGCATCAACAACGGAAAGGACCCGTACACGTCTTCTGGCAATCGCCGCAGCTTCAACCAAACCCATTACAGCTACACGCTGGAGAACATCGTAAAAGCCATGCAGGAAACCCAGGAGGAACGCGGCGGACAGGTATCCGGCGTGACTGCCGGAGGCTTGCAGGCAAGTGCGGTGCCTTCTTACCGGACCATTCAGGAAATCCGGGATGACAGCGGGCGTCTGGGTTCCGTGGAAACGGACAGCTATAAAGCGCAGATGGGCGCAGTGGAGGATAAGATCCGCGCCGTCACACAGAGGATCATGCAGACAACCAAAGCCCATACCGACAATTCCTTTGAAGAGGGCGAGATCATCGGCACCGTGCTGATGGAGGCTGCAAGGGGCAAACGCACCATTGATTCCATTATGCGGACGTTTGCAAACGAGGGCTACAAGATCAGCAACGTGACCGCAAAGCAGATCCAGGAATTGTACAAAGCTGCGGCTGCGCTGCCGACGGAATACTTTGAAGCCAAGCCCCAGCGTGCTGTTGGGTTTGACGAGGTATTGGCAGCGGTGATCCCGGACAACAGCAGTGACCGGCTGAAAGCCGCATTGCAGGATGCCGGTGTCAACACGGTGGAGTATATCGCCGGAGACGAGGCGGACCGTCTTGCGAAGGTCAACAGCGTGGATGACGCAAAATTCTCCCTAAAGGGCACGGAGAACGCGCAGGAGATCGCGGCGCTGAAACGGGAGAACGAGAGCCTGAAAGAGCGGGTGGAGTATTGGAAGGGCCAGACCAGACGGTCTCAGGGCGTGACCACCGACCGGAAATCCGTTCAGAAGGCGGCGGATGCGCTGGTAAAGGACTACGGCGCGGAGATCAGCGGCAGCGATATTGCCGGAGATCTGCAAAGTCTGTATGACTACATTGCCAGCGGCAAGGACGGCAGGGACGAGCTGACCTATGCAGAGGCGCGAAGACGGTCTGATGCCATTGCGGAGCGGATCGCGGAAAGCGCCGTAGAGGTGGATGACCGGGCATACAAGGAATACGCCGGTCTGCGGAAGTATCTGAAAGACACCAAGCTGACGTTGACGGAAGCGGATGCCGCCGAGATCACGGACTTCAACGAGTTCCGCAAGAGCTTGTTCGGCAAGCTGAAAATCAACAAGGGCGAACACACCAACGTTGACCAGATCTATTCCGAATTGTCCAGCCAGTATCCGGAGTTTTTCAACGAAGCGCAGGAGACCAACATTTCCGACCAGGTGCAGCGGATCGCAGACGTGGCGAACCGGCTGTACAAGGTGACGGAGTACAACCCCTTTGAAGGCTATATGGGGCAGGCCGTGGCGTCTATTTCCAATGACATTATGGACCGGTTCTTTGACCTTCCTCAGACGAAAAAGACCTTTGCGGACCGGGCAGCGGAGCAGGTGCAGGAAGCCAGATTTCAGGGCAGACAGGCGGCAAATGACGCCTTTTTGGCGGGCCAGATGTCCCAGGGCAGACAGGACGCAAAGCGGCTAAGAAGCACGGCGCAGGCATTGGCAAAGGAACGGACCCGGCGTGCGGAGCAGGTGCAGGCATTGAAGGAGCGTTACCGGGAGAAGGACGTGACCCGGCGGGACAATCAGAAGCGGAGAGAGCTGCGGGCTAAAATCGTTCGCCATGCCAGCGCATTGTCTCAAAAGCTGCTACGGCCCACGGACAACCAGCACATCCCAGAGGATATGCGTTCCGCCGTGGCAAAGGTGCTGGAAAGCATCAATCAGGAGAGCAGCCCCAATGCACGATCCTTTACGCTGGACCCTGTGACAAAGGAACGCATTTACAAGGAGCCGGGTACGCCGACGAACCGGACGGTGGCATTCCAGAATTTGAAGGAGCAGTATCAGAAGATCGCCCAGGATGGCGATATGGTGGTGGACCCGTCTCTTCTGGGCGGCGACGATGTGACCGGTGGATTCAGCGAGGTCATCAAGATGGGCGACACCCGCCTTGCGGATCTGACCACAGAGCAGCTGAAAACTATGTGGAACGTGCTGAAATCCGTGGAGCATTCCGTGACCACGGCAGGCAAGACGCTGGCGTCGGAGAAATTCGCGACCACCAAGCAGTTTGCCGATGCGCTCCGCATGGACGGCATGACCCGGCGGCGGAAGCTGGGAAACAACGTGGCGATCAGTCTGGAAACGCCTTATACATTCTTTGCCCACTTCGGGCAGACCGGCAAGGACATTTACCGGATGCTGCGGAACGCGCAGGACCATCAGGAGATCATGGCGCGGGATGTGGCGGAGAAGGTTCACCAGATTCTGGGCGACGCGAAAACCGGCATCCGCGAAAACGCGGTGACGTCCATGAATGAGGAAGTCCACCATTTCACCACAACGGAAGGCCATGAGCTGGACCTGACAACGGCACAGGCCATGGAGCTGTATCTTCTGAGCGAACGCAAGCAGGCGGAGGACCACCTGCTGAAAGGCGGCATCGTACAGCCGGAGATCAAGATCCCCGGCAAGACAAAGATCCCCAGAGGAACGGACGTGATCCATCTTTCCGCAGAGGATATTCAGTCCATTGTGAAGGTTTTGACCCCGGAGCAGATCAGGATCGCGGACGGTTTGCAGAAGCTGACCACCGGTGTTCTTGCCAACTACGGCAACGAAGCCAGCATGAAAGCCTACGGCTATAAGAAATTCACGGAGCAGGACTACTGGCCCATCAAATCCGCAAAGGAAACACTGCACAGCTCGCAGGAGAAGGACAGCGGGAATGTGCGGTCCATTAAGAACATCGGCATGGCGCAGGCGGTGAAGCCCAACGCGGCAACGCCGTTGAGCATCCGAGGGGTGTTTGACACCTTTGCAGATCACGCCTCCGATATGATCGACTACGCGGCGTGGCTGTGTCCCATGGAGGATGCGAACCGGCTGTACAACTTCCAGTTCCGGGACAGTGAAGGCAATCTCGTTCAGACCGTAAAGGGCTTCCTGGAAGAGAAGGGCGGACAGGGATCGCAGCAGTACTGGCAGAAACTGATGGGCGACATCCAGAACGGCATCAAGACCAAGGATTTTGAACCGCTTACGGATAAATTCGCAAAAGGCATCGGGAGCTTTAAGGGCGCTGCCGTCGGTGCGAACGTGCGTGTTGTCATCCAGCAGCCGTCCGCCTTTTTCCGGGCATCCGCCGTATTGGACCCTTCCGACATGGCAAGAGGACTGACCGGCGGCGTGACGAAGGGAAACGGCTGGGAAAAGGCTTTGACGCATTCTCCCATTGCCATGCGGAAGGACGTGGGCAGCTTTGACATTTCCTCCCCCTATACCCTGAATGACCGTTTTTACGGCAAGGAGGGCATCACCAACAAGATCAATGAAAAGGCTGGCGCTCCTGCAGGGAAAGCGGACGCCGTTACCTGGGGCGTTCTCTGGAACGCCTGCGAGTGGCAGGTGAAGCGGGAGAGGCCCAATCTGCGGGCTGGCAGCGGCGAATTTTACAGCGCAGTCAATGAAGTGTTCACCAGCATGATCGACCAGACGCAGGTGGTAGACGGCATTTTGCAGCGTTCCAACATCATGCGCGGCAAGAGCGACCTTGCCAAGCAGGCGACCTCGTTCATGGGCGAACCCATCATGAGCCTGAACGTGTTCATGCGGGCATGGGACAATATGCGCTATGAAGAGAACCCTGCCAAGCGGAGCAAGGCCATTAAAACCGTGGGACGTGCGGCAGCTGCTTTGCTGGTTACGGACGTAGTTAACGCACTGGCCCAGAGCATTGCAGACGCAGGGCGTGACGATGATCCGGACAAGGATTACTGGGAGAAGTTCCTGACGGCACTGACCGGCATTACCGGCGGTGAGAAGACCACCAAGGAGCTGCTGCAGCATATCGTTTTGGAAGGAAACCTTGGGAGCAACATCAACAAGCTGGGAAGCATCCCGTTTGTGAAGGATATTCTTTCCCTGACGCAGGGGTACAGCGTATCCCGGACGGACATGCAGGTGTTTTCTGACATTGTATCTGCCTCTAAAGATTTCACCGCAAGCATGGGCGGCAGCGGCAAAAAGACCAGAGAAGAAGCGCTGGCAAATATGTTTGCAGCCTGTTCTAAACTTTTCGGCCTTCCGGTGGCCAACATCAAGCGGGACGCAATGGCGGCAGTCCGGACGGCTGTTCAAGCTACCGGCAGCGTGGCGCTGGAATATGAATTTGAGAAATTCACATACAATATTTACAGCACCGCAAACAAAAGCCGGTACCTGAATCTGGCGTTCAAGGCGCTTGAGCAGGGCGACCTGACCACCTATGAGCACATCCGCAAAGAGCTGAAAGACTTCATGGCGCTGGACAACAGCTCCGTTGACAGCAGCATGCGGAGCAAGCTGGACAAGGAACGGGAAAATGATGAGGATTTCAGTCTCCCGGACGCGGCTGCAAGTCTGATCGGCGCGAAAGACCGGTACGGCACCGGCGAGAGCGAGGACAAATTTACGGAAAATGATCTCAGCTCTGATGACTACATCGTATACAGCCGCAAGAAGTCCGAGCTTTACAGCTCCATGGAATCCGGGTTGGAGGACAGCCAGGTGTTCAGGGCCTTCACTGACGAGCAGAAGGACAAGGCCCTGTCCAGTGCGGAGACCTACGCCAAAAAGACGGCACTGCACGAGACGGACAAAACCTATGAGATTACGGACAAGTGGATTTTGAAAGCCCAGGAGGCACAGCAGAAGTACGGCATTAAGCCGGAAATTTATGTAGCGCTAAAAACGCAGGTGTCCGATCTGGAAAGCGTCAAGGACAGAAACGGGGAGACGATCCCCAACAGCAAGGGGCTGCTGATCATGCAAGCGGTGTACAATATGCCCGGTTTGAGTGAGAAGCAGCGGAACGCACTTTTCGAGTATCTGGGGGTAGGCAAAAGCATCCGGCATTACAACAAGGCGCTTGTAAACGAAAAGGTTCGGAAGAACGCCCGTTTGGCCGGGAAATAACGAAAGGAGATGTGAGGCGGCGGAAACGCCCACGGGATATCCCGTTCTGCAAGCTGAAACTGCGAGCATGAACAGTGAGCATAAGGCGCTGCGGGCCATGCTATCCGGCATGGCCCCCAAGCGGGCAGAGGCGTATATTCAATCCTTTGAGCTGCCGACAGACGAGGAATACTGCCTTGTTCAGATCGACGTCAGGCGGCAGTCTTACACGCAGGTTTCCGGGCAAATGAACGTATCTCCAGAGTACATCAAGAAATGCAGACGGCGGGCCTATTCCAAAATCACTGACGCCGTTAAGCACTTATAAACAAGGACCCAAACAAAGACCTTTTTCAGGCCGTTTGTTTGGGTTCTTTTTTTGTATCATAAAAATAGAAAGAAGGTGCTGACATGATGTATCCATACGGCTATCCACCGTCCATGAGAGTGTCCCAGCAGGAGATTATCCGGGTCAACGGAAGAAATGGCGCTATGTCTATCCAGATGGCTCCCAGTAGCAGTGTTCTGGTACTGGATGAAACGGCACCCCTGGTATGGCTGTGCCAGACGGACGGGGCGGGGTATCTCACTGTGACCCCCTTTGACATTGCGCCCCACCAGGAGGCCCCACAAGTCAGTGTGAACGATTTGAGCGCAAGGCTCGCACGATTGGAGGAGATCGTCAATGGGAAATCCGATGCTGTCCCTTCTGAATCAGAATAATTCCGGTGTCAGTCAAGCCGTGCAGATGTATAAGGCGTATCAGACGGCGCAGAACCCGGCGCTGATGCTCCAACAACTGACGGCGCAGAATCCGATTCTTTCTCAAATCCGGCAGATGGGGAACCCGCAGCAGACATTTTACTCTCTCTGCCAGCAGCGGGGCGTAGACCCGCAAAGCATCTTATCTCAATTTCAGTGATCCTGACGGGGTGCACACCGTTTGGAAATAAATGAACGGAGGACACACCATGAATGAAGGTTTGACCCCTGCTGACATTGCGGCTGTGAATGGCAACAATGGTTGGGGCGGCTTCGGCAATGAGGGCCTTTGGCTCTTCGCAATTCTGGCCCTGATGGGCGGCGGTTTTGGTAACTGGGGCAATCGAGGTATGGGCGACCGCAACGCCACCGTGGGTGACGTGCAGCGGGCTACCGACTTTGCGGCTCTGGAACGCCAGAACAACGAGACGGTGGCAGCAGTCCGGCAGGCTGCCTATGACAACCAGGGAGCCATCAAGGACGGCAACTACAACGTGCTGGGAGAAATCCGGGACTTGCAGTCTGCCACTGCATCCGGCTTCGCCAGACAGCAGGAGTGCTGCTGCGAGACCCTGCGGGCGATTGACGGCGTAAATTACAACGCTGCCATGAACACCGCCAGCATCAACGCCAACACCACTGCCCAGACCCAGAAGATTCTGGACGCACTTTCCGGCAACCGCATGGCTGACATGCAGAACCAGATCAACCAGCTCCAGCTGCAGGCAGCCCTGTGCGGCATCCCTCGCACCACGCCCTACGGCTACGGTATCGTGCCGCAGTTTGCCGGGTGCAACAGCAACATCTAAAGGCCCATTTGGCCGGGTTACGGGCGGGGCCGGTGCTCCGCCCATTTATTATTAGGAGGTTATTTATATGAGCTGCAAATCTTTGATCTACGTTGCGATGCAGACCCCGACCGCCGTTGCGGTAAATGGCATTATCCCTCTGGGAACCATCGTCCGGCGCTACGGATGCAACTGCAATCTGAACGGAAACGGGATCGCCATCAACGGGCAGGGCTACTACGATGTGGACGTGTCTGTTGAAGCCGTACCCGACGCCGCCGGAACGGTGACGGTTCAGCTTTTGAAGGACGGCGTTGCCGTCCCCGGCGCAACTGCTGCCGCTACGGTGGCGGCTGTTGCTAATACCGTGACGCTGGCGTTCCCTGCGACTGTCCGGCTGGGCTGCTGCTCCACCGGTTCCGTGCTGACCTTGCTGCTGACCGGCGCGGCTTCCACCGTCAACAACGTTGCCGCACGGGTTGAGAAGATCTGAGGTGGACTATGGGCATGAACAAAGACCAGATCGCGGAATATCTGGAAAAGCTGGAACACGGCATTTCTGAGTATATGCGGATGCCAGCCAGCGAACGGTCCGCCTGCGCGATTCGTGGGATGCTGGACTGCTGGTCTGCGCTTGCCGCCATGAAAGACTGCACCCGCACGTCTGACGGTTTTACAGAACAGGATGCGACGGCGTGGTCCGCAATGCTCCGAAACGAGGACGGTACTACCGGTCCCCATTGGGGTGTTGACCAGACTACCGCTGTTGCGGAAAGCATGGGAATGACCTGGGAAAAGGTTTCCCGGCCTTGCTGGTGGATCACCATGAACATGATGTATTCCGACTATTCCGGCGTGGCTGAGAAATACGGCGTGTCCATTGCGGAGTTTTACGCAGATATGGCAAGGGCATTTCTGATGGACAAGGACGGTCCGGGAGCAAAGAAAAAGCTGGCGGCGTATTACCACGGGATCGTGGAACATGAATAAATTATGCCCCCGCCTACAATGGGCGGGGGCGTTCCATAGATTACATTAACCATTTCCGAAAGTGCGCTATACAGAACGGCCCGACGCGGCGGCGGCCAGCATCATGGAGGGCAGCATCGTCCTCATGGTGGACAATTCCCCCTCTGTGATGATCCTGCCCACCGGCTTTTTCGATTTCACACAGGAATCCAACGACTATTACTTCCCGCCGCTGGTTGGCACCTATCTCCGGGTCCTGCGGGTAACGGTATTTCTCCTTTCTTTATTTATTACCCCGGCGTGGTATCTCATGGTCAGCGAACCGAACCGTTTGCCGGGGTGGCTGAACTTCCTGTCTTCCCCGGAGCCGGTGTCTTTGAGCCTGCTGAGTCAACTTCTGGTGGTGGAATTTCTCATCGACGTATTAAAGCTGGCGTCCCTGAACACACCGGACAGTCTTTCCAATTCCTTTTCCATGCTGGGAGCCTTGGTTCTGGGGGATTTTGCCGTGCAGGCCGGATGGCTGGGGCCGGAGGTGCTGGTGTATATGGCCTTCGTGTCCGTGGCGGGGTTCGCCCAGCCCAGCTACGAGCTGGGCTACGCCTTCAAACTGCTGCGGGTGGCGCTGCTGTTGGTGACGGCGGCCTTTGATGTCTGGGGGTTTTGTCTGGGCGTGGTGGGGATCTTCGTCCTGCTGTGCACCACAAAGCCTTTAGTTGGGAAAGGGTATCTCTATCCACTGGTTCCCTTCAACGGCAAGGCGCTGCTGCGGCTGCTGGTCCGGGAACCTATCAGCCGGGACAATACCTGAGAGCCTGTCAATAGAGCAGTGAGCTTTCCGCAGCGGGCAGAAAGAGCTTTTTCAATATGTTAAGCAGCCGTTTTCTCAATGAAGGCGGCTGTTTCTTCATTTGCGGGAGTGGGGTATAGGCCTGCGGGCTTGGAAACGCCCGTGTCGAAACATGTTGATTGGGATTTTTTACAATTGCCGCAATCGATTACGCCGAAAATTCCATGAAAATACCAAGAAGTCCATGAGTTTTTTCCTATATCAGCGAAGTTTTTTCTATCGCTTTTTCAGGGGGGAGCCGATACAATAGCATCATAACGGCGAGGCGGCCTGGCCGCCTTGAACGGATGATCAATGATCTTGAGGAGGAACTAAGATGAAAAAGACACTTGCAATTCTCCTGTCTGCTGTCATGATGCTGGGCCTGCTGGCCGGCTGCGGCAGCAAGACCACGGAGCAGCCCTCTACCTCTGGCACTGAGAACACGGAGACCGCCGCGCTGAACGTGGGTGTGTTCTACTATGACTACTCTGACGTGTACATCTCCAGCGTCCGCAGCTCTATGGATGAGCAGCTCAAGGCTATGGGCGTGAACTACACCAACTATGACGGTGGCAGCAACCAGGCCCAGCAGACCGACCAGATCAACACCGCCATCTCCAACGGCGCCAACCTGCTGATCGTCAACATCGTTGAGACTTCCTCTCCCGATGCCGCTCAGAACGCTGTTGAGGCCGCTAAGACCGCCGGTATCCCCATCATCTTCTTCAACCGCGAGGTTTCTGACGATGTTGTGAACAGCTATGAGAAGTGCGCCTTCGTCGGCACCAACGCTCCCGAGGCCGGTCACATGCAGGGCCAGATGGTCGGCGAGTATCTGCTGGAGAACTATGACACCGTGGACCTGAACGGCGACGGCGTCATTTCCTACGTGATGTTCAAGGGCCAGGAAGGCAACGCTGAGGCTGAGGCCCGTACTCAGTTCGGCGTGGAGGACGCTAACGCTGTCCTGACTGCCGCTGGCAAGCCCGAGCTGGCTTACTACAACGCTTCCGCTACCGATAAGTATCTGGTCGACCAGGGCGGCAAGTGGTCCGCTCAGGCTGCTAATGACTACATGGCCACCATCCTCCCCGAGTATTCCGAGGCTAACGGCAACATGGTCGAGCTGATCATCTGCAACAACGACGGCATGGCCGAGGGCGCTGTCTCTGCTCTGCAGGGCGTTGGCTATAACACTGGCGACGGCAAGACCATCCCCGTGTTCGGCGTTGACGCTACCGATTCTGCCAAGCAGCTCATCAACGAGGGCAAGATGACCGGCACCATCAAGCAGGATGCCGAGGGCATGGCTTCCACCATTCTGAACCTGGTTAGCAGCGTTCAGGGCGGCGGCGAGCTGATGGACAACACCTCTTCCTTCAACGTGGACGAGGGCGTTGCCAAGATCCGTGTGCCTTACGCCACCTACACCGGCGAATAAGCCAGACCATCGCTTCTCTCGCCCCATTAAACAGTAAGGATAAGCGGGGCTGTCGATTCGACAGCCCCGCTTTACAATTCAAGCGGTTCCGGTTCGGGCCGCTTTTCAACCCGCAGTGGAACGAACCCCGAGACGGACGGAACGTGCCGCAAGGGGTCTGCCGCGGGAATCACGCAGATAGGAGGTAAACGCAATATGGAGCAGCCGGCATTGCTGGAAATGCGGAATATCACAAAGGAATTCCCTGGTGTCAAGGCGCTGGATGGCGTTTCCCTTACCGTCCGGCCCGGCACCGTCCACGCCCTGATGGGTGAGAACGGCGCAGGAAAGTCCACCCTGATGAAATGTCTGTTCGGCATTTATGCCAAGAATGCAGGTACCATCGTTCTGGACGGTAAGGAAGTTGATTTCAAAAGTTCAAAAGAGGCGCTGGAAAACGGCGTGGCCATGGTCCATCAGGAACTGAACCAGGCCCTGACCCGCAGCGTCATGGATAACCTGTGGCTGGGCCGCTATCCCAAGGTGGCGGGTCTCATGGTCAGCGAGTCTGTCATGCGCAAGCGCACCCGGGAGATCTTTGAGGAGCTGGATGTCCATGTGGACCCCAAGGCCATCATGTCCACCCTGCCCGTTTCCCAGCGGCAGATGGTGGAGATCGCCAAGGCGGTCAGCTACAACGCGAAGATCATCGTGTTCGATGAGCCTACCTCCTCTCTGACGGAGGCGGAGGTCGAGCACCTGTTCCGCATCATCAATATGCTGAAGGAGCGGGGCTGCGGCATCATTTACATCAGCCACAAGATGGACGAGATCCTCCGCATCAGTGACGAGGTCACCATCATGCGTGACGGTCAGTGGGTGGCAACGCGCCACGCCAAGGACCTGACCATGGAGGAAATCATCAAGCTGATGGTGGGCCGCGAACTGACCAACCGTTTCCCGCCCAAGGACAATAAGCCCGGCGAGGTGATCCTGGAAGTGGAGCATCTGGCGGGCAAATACACCCGCCTGAAGGACGCCAGCTTCCAGCTGCGCAAGGGTGAGGTGCTGGGTATCGCCGGACTGGACGGCTCCGGACGCACGGAGGTGCTGGAGAATCTGTTCGGCGCCATGACCAAGGAGAGCGGCACCATCCGCCTCCACGGTAAGGAGATCAAGAACAAGACCCCCCGGGAAGCCATTAAAAACGGCTTCGCCCTGCTGACGGAGGAACGCCGGGCCACGGGTATCTTCGGGATCCGTGACATCAAGGAAAACACCGTCATTTCTAACCTGAAAAGCTATCTGGCAGGCGGTTTCTGCCTCAGCGAAAAGAAAATGAAAGAAGATGCCGACTGGGCGATCCAGGCCATGCACATCAAAACGCCCAGTCAATCCACACAGATCCGCTCGCTCTCCGGCGGAAACCAGCAGAAGGTCATCATCGGCCGCTGGCTTCTGACCAAGCCTGAGGTCCTGCTGCTGGACGAGCCGACCCGCGGTATCGACGTGGGCGCGAAATACGAGATCTACCAGCTGATCCTCGACCTTGCCAAGGAGGGGAAGGGTGTCATCATGGTGTCCTCCGAAATGCCGGAGCTGTTGGGCATTTGTGACCGTATTCTGGTCATGTCCGGCGGTGTTCTGGCCGGCGAGGTGGATGCCCGGAACACCAGCCAGGAGGAGATCCTGACGCTGGCAGCCAAATATGTGTAAGGAGGAGCGCACTGTGAATCAAGAAACGAACGTACAGGAAAAGGAAGCCCGTGTCCGGCAGCCGTGGACGGCCCAGCGGGTGGGAGACATCCTTTTAAATAACGCATTGCTCATCATCATGGCCATTGCGGTCGTTTACATCGCCATCAAGAACCCCAACTTCATCAAACCCGCATCACTCATCAACATCCTCTCCCAGACGGCGGCCTATCTGCCTGCCGCATTGGGCATCGGCGGCTGTATCGTGCTGACCGGTACCGACCTGTCCGCAGGCCGTGCCGTGGGTATCACCGCCTGTATCTCTGCATCTCTGCTGCAGAACGCAGCTAACATGGCCAACAAGATGTGGCCGCAGATCGGTACTCTGCCCATTCCCGTGGTCATTGTGCTTGCCATGCTCATCGGCGCGGCAATCGGCTGCTTCAACGGCTTCTTCGTGGCAAAATTCAAGCTGCATCCTTTCATCGTGACTCTGGGCACACAGCTGATCCTCTACACCGTACTGCTTTTGTATGTCCAGCAGGGCAATAACAAGGGTATGGCTATCTCCAATCTGGACCCGTCCTACACCGGCTTTGTCAAGGGCAGCCTGTTCAGCATCGGCGGTACGCCCATTCCCAACTATGTGCTGTTCGCCATCGTGCTGACGGCGGTCATGTGGTTCGTCTGGAATAAGACTACCTTCGGCAAGAATATGTTCGCGCTTGGTTCCAATGAGGAAGCTGCCAGAGTTTCCGGCGTCAATGTGTTCGGCGTGACGGTGGGCGTTTTCGCCCTGGCCGGCGCTATGTATGGTTTTACCGGCTTCATCGAGGGCGCACGTATCGGCTCCAACACGGCCAACACCGGCCTGAACTATGAGTTGGACGCAATCGCGGCCTGCGTCATCGGCGGCGTGTCCTTCGTGGGCGGCATCGGTAAGATCAGAGGTATCGTTATCGGCGTTGTCATGCTGCGGCTGATCTTCGTGGGTCTGACCATGGTGGGTGTGCCGCAGGATCTGCAATACCTCATCAAGGGCGCTATCATCCTGTTTGCCTGCGCACTGGATATGCGGAAATACCTTGTGAAAAAATGATCTGCGACAAAGATGGCCCGCCTTTGCGAGCCATCTTTGCTTTATCTGGAACTTTTTGCGGCGAAACGGCGGCAAAAACCGCCGTTCTTCCTGCAATCCAGCCAATTCACGTTCGAACTTCCCCTTGAACTCGAAAAACATGGACATACCGTTTCGCTTCGCTTCACTTCGTGGTATAATAGCCGCAAAAGAGGCTGCTATCGGATCGCTGCTTTTCCATCCGGCAAAGCCGGAGGACCGGGCGGCGGAGGTGCCGTAGACAAGAAAGAAGGTCGGAGCCATGGAACTGTACCGGGTGCTGTTGGTAGATGACGAGGAGGATATCCGCGAGGGTATCAGCCGGAAAATGGACTGGCTGGGGCTGGGATTTTCTCTGGTGGGAGAGGCCGCCAACGGTCAGGACGCTTTGGAACTGGCGGAGAGTTTGCGGCCTGACGTGATCCTGACGGACATCAAGATGCCGTTTATGGACGGGCTGGAGCTGTGCCGCATTTTGACAGACCGGCTCCCGGCGGCCCGGTTCGTGGTCTTTTCCGGCTTTGATGCGTTCGAGTACGCCAAGCAGGCCATCCAGATGAACGTGGTGGAGTACATCCTGAAGCCCATCAACGCCGATGAGCTGTCCGCCGTGCTGCGGCGGCTGAAGGACCAGCTGGACCGGGAGCGGGCGGAACGGCGGAACGTGGAACTTCTCCGCAGCCGCTATATGGAAAACCTGCCTGTTTTGCGGGAGTTGTTCTACGCCAATCTGCTGGACGGCCGCATTGAGCCGGGAACGGAACGGGAACGGGCGGCGCATCTGGACATCGACCTGCAAGGCGAGGAATGGGCGGTGGGACTGGCCTACATCGGCAGCGACCGGAGAGACGCCCTGTCGACCCTGTCCATCCAGAACTTGCTGGAGGAGACCCTGACGGCGGATCGCTGCAAGCTCTCCCTGTATAATGACTGGGTAGCGGTGATCGTCAGCCTGACGGAATCATTTACCATCTATGATCTGATCCGTGTTCTGGACCGGGTCTGTACATTGGCGGCATCCTATCTGGGCCTGACGCTGACGGTGGGCGTGGGCGCCCCCTGCAAAGAGCTTTCCGGGATGGCGCGGTCCGCAGCTGAAGCGAGAACGGCGCTGGAATACCGCTCCATGGTGGGCCGGGGACAGGTCATCTACATCGGAGACCTGGAGCCGGACGGCGGTCAGGTGCTCACCTTTGAGGAAGCGGACGAGCGGACCCTGACTGCGGCGGTGAGGCTGGGCAGCGAACAGGAAGTCCGGGACGCGGCGGCGGCTCTGGCGGGCAAGATCCGGGAGGCGAACCCCTCCGCCGGACAGTACAACCTGTTCCTTATGGAACTGGTGACGCACCTGATGAAAATGACCCGGCGCTCCGGCGTGGGCGTGGAGGAGGTTTTCGGCACGGGCTTTTCCTTACCCATTCAGGACTCCGCGCTGCCCAGTCTGGAGGAACTGGAGGGCTGGTGTGCGGAGCGCTATCTGCGGCTCCGCACGCTGATCCGCCGCCGTCAGACGGATTCGGCGGGACAGACGGTGGAAGCGGCCAAGGAGTATATCCGGCAGCATTACGCGGAGAGCGACCTGTCGGTGGAAAAGCTGTGCGCGTATCTGCATTTAAGTTCCACCTATTTTTCCACGCTGTTCAAACGGGAAACGGGGACCAGCTTCACAGCCTATGTTACCACGGTGCGGATGGAGGCGGCTGCGGAAGCGATCCGCGGCACAGAGGAGAAAATGTATCTCATCGCCCAGCGGTGCGGCTATGAGGACCCCGACTATTTCAGCTATGTGTTCAAGCGGCATTTCGGTGTGACACCGACGAAGTACCGCAGCGAGGGTAAGTGACGGACGGAGAGAGGAGCCACCCGTGGATAAGAAATCTTCCGGCTTTAAAGCGAGGTGGAAAGCGCGTTATCACCATGCCAGTATTCAGTTGATCCTGTCCATCGCCTTTACGGCGGTGGCCGTGATTGGAATGCTGTTTCTGGGGATGGCGCTGCTGCTGCGCTTTTCCTCCTCCGCCAACGAGATGGCGGCGGAGAGCAGCCAGCGTGTGCTGGCACAGGTGAACTGGAATCTGGACAGCTATCTGCGGAACATGATGCGGGTATCCGACACGGTGTACTACCGGGTCATCAAGAGCGCGGATCTGGAGCAGAGCGATACGGCGCAGGAGCTGCGTGATGCTTTGAAGCTGCTGTACGCCAAGGACCGGGATGTACTGGTGTCTCTGGCGGTGTTTGATGGGAACGGCGAGCTGATCTCCGCCACGCCCCTGACAGAATTGAAAAACAGTGTGACGCCCAGCCGTGAGGGGTGGTTCACCGCCGCCATGGAGCGCATTGAAAACCTGCATTTTTCTACGCCTCATGTGCAGCACCTGTTTGAGGACCCCGACGCGCGGTATCATTGGGTGGTGTCCCTCAGCCGCCATGTGGAGTTGACCCGGGGCGGCGTGATCCAAAGCGGCGTGCTGCTGGTGGATATGAACTTCAGCGGCATTGAGCAGATCTGCAAGGATGTATCCTTTTTCGACGGGCAGGGTTATCTCTACCTGATCGACGGAAACGGAGAGATCATCTACCACCCCCGTCAGCAGCTTCTCTATGCGGGCTTGCAGGAGGAAAACAACCTGACGGCCGCTGGATACGCTGACGGGACGCATACGGAGATCTTTCAGTCCCAGCGCCGGCAGGTAACGGTGAAAACAGTGGGCTACACCGGCTGGAAGCTGGTGGGCGTGGTGCCGGCGGAGACGCTGCGGGACAATTACAGTCAGCTTTTGCTGTTTGCCATGTTTATAGTGTCCTTCTCCATCTTTTTGCTGGTATTCGTGAACCTGCGGCTTTCGGAATGGATCACAGCACCTATGAAAAAGCTGGATCATGCGGTGAGAGAGTTGGAAAAGGGTGTGGAATCCGTTGACTTCAATGTGGACGGTCCCTACGAGGTGGAGCATCTGAGCCATTCCGTGCAATCCATGATCTCCACCATGCGGCACCTGATGGAGGATGTTCTCCGTCAGGAGGAGGAAAAGCGCCGCAGCGAGCTGGACGTGCTGCAATCCCAGATCAATCCCCATTTCCTGTACAATACGCTGGACAGCGTGGTGTGGATGACGGAGAACGGCCGGACACAGGAGGCTGTGGTCATGCTGACGGCGCTGGCCCGGTTTTTCCGGATCTCTCTCAGCAAGGGCAGCAACATCATTCCCATCGGGGACGAGATCGAGCATGCCCGGAACTATCTGACCATCCAGAAAATGCGTTATAAGAATAAGTTCTCTGCCGACATTTCCGTGGAGCCGGGGGTGGAGAAGCTGTATACCATCAAGCTCATCATCCAGCCAATTCTGGAAAACGCAATCTATCACGGCATGGAGTATGCCGACGGTGACGGCGAGATCCACATCCGGGCCTTCCGCGAGGGAGAAACGGTGGTCATCGAGGTGGAGGACAACGGGCCGGGTATGTCGGAGGAGATCGTGGAGCAGCTTTTGAAGCCCACAAGGGATGTGAGTGTCCCGAAGGCAAAGGGCTCCGGTATCGGCTTCCGCAACGTTCACCAGCGGATCCAGCTGACCTTTGGCAGCGCTTATGGCCTGACCATTCGCAGCGAGCCGGATAACGGGACGGTGGTGCGGATCTGCCTGCCTGTATTGGAGGAAGAGGACGCCCGGAAGTACCGGAAGGAGGGGGAGCGATGAGCCGGAAAGTATTATTGCAGCTGGTGCTTCCCCTGATTGGATTGAGCGTGCTGTTCTGGCTGCTGGCCTTCGCTCCCGGTGATAAGCATCACCAGCCAGCCCTGTTGGAAATGTCCGTTATTCTGCGGGATGGAGACGGCAATGTTTCCGCCATGCGAAAGGGCATGGAGCAGGCGGCCAAGGATCTGAACGTGGAGCTGCGCTTCCTGACCCCGGCGGAGGACGACAGTGCCGTTGAACAGGTGCAGTTGCTGGAACATGAGGTGTCGGGAGCGGCTCCGGCCATTCTGCTGATACCGGCGGACCGGGAGGCGCTGGGCGAGGCGGTATCCGCCGCCGCAGGAAAGACGACCCTTGTGACGGTGGAGAGCGATATGACTGCGTGGGGAGCCGATGCCTCTATCAGTATGGATCATCAGGCCCTTGGCGAGGCGCTTGGGAAAGCGGCGCTGAACGGTGTGCCCTTCGGCGGCACGGTGCTGCTGCTGGACAGCCTGCCCGGGGACAACGGCGTGCGGGAGCGTATGGAAGCGGCTAAGGCACTTTTGGAAGAAAAGGGCCGGCAGGTGCGCATTTACCGGTGGACCTCTGACAGTACAGCCTTCGCCAATATTTTGCGGATCGAGCGCCCGAAGGCCGTGATCGCCTTTGAAGCAGCTGCGCTGACGGAAATGGCGGAGCTGTCACGGGGAGAGGAAGCTTTCCCACTGCTCTATGGCTGCGGCTCCACCGCCGGCATCGCCGCCGCGCTGGAAAAGGGCCGTGTGACGGCCATTGCGGCGGTCAACGTGTTCTCTGCCGGGTATCTGGCAGTGGAGGCTGCGGCAAAGCTGGCCCGGCATGAAAGCTGGACGGGGGGCTCCTCTGTGGGCTTTTCCATCGTCCGGCAGGAAACGATGTACAGCAGCGATAATCAGAAGCTGTTGTTCCCTGTGACCTGAGACAGGAAGGAGAGAAGACGGATGAAAAGGATCGGTTGTCTGATCGCCGCACTGTCTCTGCTGATGACGCTCTCTGCCTGCCATACAGGCGGGGAAGCTGAGCCAACGCTTCGGATCGGCGTGGCGCTGTATCAGCAGGAGGACACGTTCATTGAGACCGTGACCAGAGAATTGCAGCGGGTAGCCCTGGAGAAAGAACAGGCGCAGAACTGCAAAATCAACTTATATATCGCCGATGGAAAAGAGAGCCAGACCAGCCAGAATGAGCAGGTGGACCGCTTCCTGGAGCGGGGATATGACGTGATCTGCGTCAACATCGTGGACCGCACGGCGGCGGCGGTGATCGTTGACAAGGCACAGGCTGCGGGGGTGCCGGTGATCTTTTTCAACCGGGAACCGGTGGAGGAGGATCTGCGCCGCTGGAAACACGCCTACTATGTGGGTCTTCCAGCGGGAGATGCCGGAGTTTTACAGGGTGAGCTGGTACTGGACGCATGGCGGACCCAAAGAGACACGCTGGACCGTAACGGCGACGGCGTGATCCAGTATGTGATGCTGGAGGGAGAGCCGGGGCATCAGGATGCCCTGCTCCGGACGGAGTTCTGCATCTCCACTCTGGCAAACGCAGGCGTCTCTGCGGAAAAACTGGCCAGCGATGCTGCCAACTGGCAGCGGGGTCAGGCCAGCGTCAGTATGCGCCAATGGCTGCAGGAGTTCGGAGAGAACATCGAGGTAGTCTTTGCCAATAATGACGACATGGCATTGGGAGCGATTGACGCCTGCGCGGAGGCCGGCCTGGACAAGCGCTCCATGCCCTTCATTGTAGGCGTAGACGCCACGCCGCCAGCGTTAGAGGCACTGCGGGAGGGAACGCTGAAGGGGACTGTCCGCAATGACGCTGTCGGATTAGCAGAGAGCATGATGGAGCTGGCCGTTTCCCTATCCGTGGATGGAGAGGCTTCTCAGGATCTGGAATTGACGGATGAGCGGTATGTGTGGCTGCGGTATGAGGCGGTCACAGCGGAGAGCTTAGAAGATCAGGCCGTTTCATAAGAACGGCGGACATAGAATAGAAGCCCGCAGAGGGTTGGATGTACGAAGAAAACAAGGAGGCGCGAGGTATGACATATACAGGGCTGGAGACCTATGTGCAGCAGGCTGCATTTGATCAAACACTCACTCGGCTTTATGGTGCGGAGGGGGCAGAAAAGGCCCATTCCCGCTGCATGGAGGTCATGGAAGAGTTTTATAAGATCTTTGACCGTTCGGCGGAGGCGCTGTTCAGCGCACCCGGCCGTACGGAGATCGGAGGAAACCACACCGATCATCAGAAGGGCTGCGTACTGGCCGCTTCTGTTGATCTGGATATTCTGGCGGCCGTGGCGCCTACGCAGAGCGGGATCATCCAGGTGCTGTCTCAGGGATATCCCATGATCGAGGTGGATCTCCGCGAGCTTGACCCGAAGGAGGAAGAGATCAATACCTCAGCGGCGCTGATCCGGGGCGTAGCGTCCTGCATGAGCGCCATGGGCTGTGATCTGCGGGAGCGGGGACTGGATGTGTACATGACCTCCACCGTCCCCAAGGGCAGCGGTTTGAGTTCTTCCGCTGCCTATGAGGTGCTGATGGGGACCATGCTCAACGAGCTTTTCTGGGAGGGGCGCTGCACGGCGGTGGAGCTGGCCCAGATCGGCCAGTACGCGGAGAATGTGTTCTTCGGAAAGCCCTGTGGTCTGATGGATCAGATGGCCTCCTCCGTGGGCGGCGTGGTATCTATTGATTTCGAGAATACGGCCCACCCGGCGGTGGAGCAGCTGGATGTGGATCTCCATGCCTACGGCTACGCCCTGTGTATTCTGGATTCCGGCGCGGGCCACGAGGATCTGACCAATGAATACAGCGCCATCACCAACGAGCTGCGGGCGGTCTGCCGCGTTTTTGACAAAGAGGTGCTGCGGGAGGTGCCGGAGGAAGCGTTCCTCGCGGAACTGCCCAAGGTCAGAGCAGCGGCAGGGGACCGGGCGGTAAACCGGGCGTTCCATGTCTACGCGGAAAACCGTCGGGCACTGGCGGAAAAAGAGGCTCTCCGTCAGGGGGATTTCGACAAGTTCCTTGCATTGGTGCGGGAGTCCGGCCGGTCCTCCGCCATGTATTTGCAGAATGTCATCCCCACCGGAAGCACGGCGGCGCAGGAACTGATGGTGACCATCGCCCTGTGCGAGCGTATTCTGGAGGGGCGGGGCGCTGTCCGTGTCCACGGCGGTGGCTTCGGTGGTACCGCCCAGGCCTTTGTGCCGCTGGATATGTTGGACACCTTCAAGAAAGCGATGGAGGCGGCGCTGGGTCAGGACTGCTGCCATGTGGTGATGATCCGTCCGGCGGGCGGCGTCAGATTGGGATAAGGAGAACAGACGCATGAGTTACCAAGCCATCAAGGACCTGGTGGGCTACGCCCTCCGCACGGGACTGATCGATGAATATGACCGCCCCTGGGCGGTGAACGAGCTGCTGAAGGCTATGGGGATGGATGCATGGGAGGAGCCGGCGGAAACGCATGAGCGCCCCTTAGAGAACATCCTGAAGGAGCTGCTGGATGACGCGGCGGCCCGGGGACGAATCGAGGATGATACCACGAACCGGGATCTCTTTGACACGGAGCTGATGGGGCGGCTGACGCCCCGGCCCTCTCAGGTCATCAGCGAGTTCCGGCGGCGGTATCAAGCTGACCCGAAGGACGCCACGGACTGGTTTTACCGCTTCAGTCAGGACACGGACTACATCCGGCGCTACCGCATCGCCAAGGATGTGAAGTGGAAGGCAACCACCCCCTACGGGGAGCTGGACATCACCATTAACCTCTCCAAGCCGGAGAAGGACCCCAAGGCCATCGCGGCGGCGAAGGCGGCCCCTCAGACCAGTTATCCCAAGTGCCAGCTTTGCCGGGAAAACGAGGGCTACGCGGGACGGCTCAACCATCCCGCCCGGCAGAACCACCGGATCATCCCCGTTACCATCAATCAGGAGGACTGGTTCCTGCAGTACAGCCCCTACGTCTACTATAACGAGCACTGCATCGTTCTGAACGGGCATCATACCCCTATGAAGATCGACAAAGCTACCTTCCGCAAGCTGCTGGACTTCGTTAAGCAGTTCCCCCACTACTTTGTGGGCAGCAACACAGATCTTCCCATCGTGGGCGGCTCCATTCTGAGCCATGACCACTTCCAGGGCGGCTGCTACACCTTCGCCATGGAGAAGGCCCCTGTTGAGCGGCCCATCGCCTTCCGGGACTTTGAGGATGTGGAGGCGGGCATCGTCAAGTGGCCCATGTCCGTGATCCGGCTCCGCTGCGGGGACGATCAGCGTCTGGTAGAACTGGCAGACCGCATCCTCGCCGCATGGCGGGGCTATACGGACGAGGCGGCCTTTGTGTTCGCGGAGACCGACGGTGAGCCCCACAACACCATCACCCCCATCGCCCGGATGCGGGACGGAAAGTTTGAGCTGGATCTGGTGCTGCGGAACAACATCACCACGGAGGAATACCCGCTGGGTGTGTACCACCCCCATCAGGAACTGCACCATATCAAGAAGGAGAACATCGGCCTCATCGAGGTCATGGGGCTGGCGGTGCTTCCCGCACGGCTGAAGGCCGAGCTGAACGGCGTGGCCCGGGCACTGGCCCGTGGCGAGGACCTGCGGGCCGATGAGACGCTGGCAAAGCACGCGGACTGGACCGAGGAGCTGAAAGCCCGCTATACGTTTACCGAGGAAAACGCGGAGGAGATCCTGCGGCGGGAAGTCGGCGTGGTGTTCGCCACGGTTTTGGAGCACGCCGGCGTTTACAAGTGTACACCAGAGGGCAGGGAAGCCTTCTTAAGATTTGTTCAGAGCGTGTAAGCTGGATATAGACGTGAAAAAATAAGGAGGACGTGTATATGAAAACCATTCTGGTGGCCGGCGGAGCCGGCTATATCGGCAGCCACATGGTAGCGCTGCTGGTCAAGCGGGGCTACGAAGTTGTGGTGGCGGACAATCTGCGCACCGGACACTGGCAGGCCGTCAAGGGCGCGCGGAAGATGTATGTAGGCGATCTGCGGGACGGCGCGTTCCTGCATCAGATCTTCACGGAAAACAAAATCGACGGCGTCATCAACTTCGCGGCATTTTCGCTGGTGGGCGAGAGCGTGACCAACCCGCTGAAGTACTACGGCAACAACGTGGAGGGCGCGGTGTCCCTGCTGTCGGCCATGCAGGCTCACGGCGTGGACAAGATCGTGTTTTCTTCTACGGCGGCGGCCTACGGCGAGCCGGAGAAGCAGCCCATTGAGGAAGGGGACCGCACGGAACCCACCAATCCCTACGGCGCGACGAAGCTGGCCATTGAAAATATGCTGAAATGGTGCGACTGCGCCTACAGCATCCGCTATGTGGCGCTGCGCTACTTCAACGCTGCCGGTTCCGACACGGAGGCAGGCATCGGCGAGGATCACAACCCCGAATCCCACCTGATCCCGCTGGTGATGAAAACAGCCTTGGGTCAGCGGGATCACATCGGCATCTTCGGCGAGGACTACCCCACGCCGGACGGCACCTGCGTGCGGGACTACATCCATGTGAAGGACTTGGCGGAGGCTCATCTGCTGGCACTGGAATATCTGGAGCGGGGCGGCAGCAGTGACGTGTTCAATCTGGGCAACGGCGCCGGTTATTCCGTGCGGGAGATCATCGAAACGGCCCGCCGGATCACCGGCAAGGAGATCAAGGCCGTTGTGGAGCCCCGCCGGGGCGGCGACCCCTCTGTCCTGATCGCCTCCAACAAGAAGGCCGCCGAGGTTCTTGGCTGGAAGCCTGTTCTGGGTCTGGATCAGATCATTTCCGACGCGTGGGCGTGGCACAGCGGCCATCCCAACGGCTATGAGGGATAAGAGATGTATCGACTGAAGCCGTTTGGCGTGCTGAATGGCAGAGAGGTGCCCGTCATTGAGTTGTTCAGTGACAAATGTGCCGTGGAGCTGCTGCCCTACGGCGCGGCTGTCCGGGCTATCCGCGTGCCGGATCGAACCGGCAAACTGACGGACATCTGCCTTGGATATGACGAACTGGAGAGCTACCGGACGCTGGACGCCTGCTTTGGCGGAACCATCGGCCGCTGCGCCAACCGCATCGGCGGGGCACGGTTCACCATCGACGGCAGGTCGTACCGCGTCACGGCCAACGAAGGGGAAAACTGCCTTCACGGCGGAATCGAGGGCTTCCACAAGAAACTGTGGGAATTTACCTGCGAGGAAAACGCGGTCACCTTCTCCTACACCTCTCCCGACGGTGAGGAGGGTTTTCCCGGCGCTGTCCGGGTGGAGGTCACCTATCGCCTGATCGACAATCAGCTCACCATCGCCTACAAGGCGGCGGCGGAGCAGAGCACGGTGGTGAATCTCACCAACCATACCTACTTCAATTTGGGCAGCCACAGCAGCGGCACAGTGGAGAATCATGTGCTGACCCTGCGGGCCAGCCGGTATACGCCCATGGACAGCGGGAATATCCCCGTGGGGACGCTGGCGCCGGTGGAGGGAACGCCGCTGGATTTCCGGACACCTGCGGCATTTGGAAGCCGTCTCCACGATAAAGCCTTTAACGGCGGGCGGGGATACGACCACAACTATGCGCTGGACGGCGGAGAAGGCCCGGTGGCGGAGCTGTGGTGCCCCGCCACCGGCATCGGTCTGGAAATGACCACCTCGATGGAGGGAATGCAGCTCTACACGGCGGGTTGGCTGACGGAGCGCAAGGGAAAGGGCGGTGCGGTCTACGGTCAGGCCCACGGCGTCTGTCTGGAGACACAGCATTTTCCCAACGCGGTGAACTGCCCAGCGTTCCCGTCGCCGATCCTGCGCAAGGGAGAGACGCTGCAACAGTGGACGGCTTTCCGCTTCTTTGCACGATAAAATAATGACATGGCGAAAGAGGACAGTGCTTAAAAAGCACTGTCCTCAGCGTGTCGAAAAAGCCTTTTCTCCCCCGCGCGGGGCAGGAATACACCGTCGGCCCAGCCGGTTTCCGTGCGCTTTGCGCCCGGAAA
>ERZ824598.430-NODE-430-length-68892-cov-9.075061_pt1 | contig 68892 bp, 56 predicted proteins | sample MGYA00519934_ERZ824598 | MGnify/ENA primary metagenome ERZ824598 (study PRJEB31778, sample SAMEA3449177) | human gut metagenome | biome: human gut; feature: human-associated habitat; material: faeces | place: United Kingdom | collected 2010/2012 ...
CTCGCGCTCCGCACTGCTATTGTATTGTTCTAATTACTATTTTTTGTGACTGTGTGTCGGTAGGCTTAGATTTGTTGAGTAAAGATTTATTCCTAAAGTGCTACAAAGGTAGTGTGCCAATGTGACAGTGGGGTTACAGATGTGGCACAAGAATTTGACAACCCCCCCCCCTTGATAATTAGTAATTAGTAATTTTAGGGGGGATGGGTCTAATGGGTCTAATGGGGCGGATAAGGCCAATAGGGCCAATGGGGCTAATGGGTCAATGGGGTGATTGTAGAGAATGGGGGGATTGCTAATTACTAATTACTAATTACTAATTAATTGGGGGGGGGTGTTAAATTGTGTTAAGGATTGGTGGAAATTTTTGCTTTTTTTGAATTATTGAGTATATTTGCGGTCGATTGGTTGCATGCAGGTGTGCCTTTGTGAGCCGGATTCGGAAGCGGATGCCGGGGGGCGGGGCAGGCTGCCGGCAGCTGATTGGAGAGACAATTAACCTGAATTAAAGCTGAAAGGATAGCGGGAGTATAAGTAGGTGTTGTGCCTTTTTTTAGACGAGAGATGCCTACCATGAATAAACTGCTTGAATGGACAGAAAGATGACTTGACGGACTGATGGCAGTGCGGGAGCAATGGTTGCACCGTGCGGCGTTGTCGGTATCGTATAATAGGAGAGACAAAAAGTATAAACCGATAAATCAGCATCCTACAGACCGTATCAGCGTCAAAATAACGTAATGCGCAATATAGAAATAGTAAATTATAAACCATTAATCAAAAGTAATTTAATAGAGGAAAACAACAGGGAAAAGTAACTTGGAAACCCACAAAAAGCAAATATTTTAATTATAATACTTATTTAATCATGAGAAAAATTGTATCATTTTTGGCTTTGCTTGTGATAGCTTTCGCGCTGCCACACGGAGCCGATGCAAAAACTGTTTATTGGGACAACAGTACTTTAAAGTGGGCAGCCCCCCATTGCCATTATTGGGGCGGAGCTAATTCATCTACATGGCCCGGCGTTAAAATGGAACAAGTTGTAGGCACTATCTATAAGCTGGATATTGCTGATGATGCGACAAACATTCAGTTTAACCCCGGTAACAATTCAAAGGAAATTCAATTTAACGCTACTGACGGGCATCTGTACAAAGAGGGTGTCGACGTTGTTTATTCCACTATGACTATATATTGGGATAATACTAATAAGGGATGGAGCCAGCCATACGCTCATTTTTTTGGTGGATACGGTGCAAGCGCTTGGCCCGGTTCAAAAATGACAAAGGTAAGCGGAAATATCTGGAAAATTGAGATACCGTCCAACACAACCAAGGTTATTTTTGATGTCGGTGGCAATTCCGACCAAACCGGCGAATTTACAGCAAAGGCCGGTTATAAATATAACGAGAGTGGAGAGCAGGGAAAATATAATGAAATTCCGGAAAATCTATATCTCTATAAAAAAGTAGATGATAGTACGGTTAAGCAAATAGGTTCGTCTGCTTCAAGTCAATCGGCCTTTACGTTTGACCTTGAACTGGAGAACGGTGATTTGCTGTTCCTTTCTACTGTAAAAAATGGTACGACCTGGGGAAATGTAAATATTACAGATGGTCGTTATAACCCGACAAACAATCAGGTAATAAATATCCCTGATAATGAGACTTCAAGTTTTGCTGTCAATCCCCAAACTGACGGTAATAAGGACGGATTGTGGAAAGTAACAAAATCCGGCAAATATACCATAACGGTAAATTGGGGAGATCAGAAATTGACCGCAGTCTGGGCGCCTAATGTCACTTGGAATCTGAATGAGAAGATCTGTCCCAAGAAGGTTGTGCTTACGGGCAAGACGGGTACTGTGGGTACTTGGGATATGGAGTATAATGCCAATGGTTTCAACCACTGGAGCTGCAAGATGATAGCACAGCGTGCGTGGATAAACTTCACGCTTGATTTGTATAGCAGCGACACTCAGTATGTCACTTACGGAAAGAACGGCGTGCTTTCAAGCACGGTCGGAACATGGTCGGGCGAGCAGACTCTTGACAACAATGCCAAAAACGGGCAATACCAGCTTACCGGCCTTACGATAGGAAAGAAGTATCTTATCGAGATACAGGGTGCGGGTGACAATAAATTTCAAGTACGTGCGGTTGAACTCGAAGGTGAAAACAAAATTTACCTTTATGTAGCTTCTGAAGCTCCGACGGCTACCAATGTCGCTGTGACAGAGAAAGCTGTAGCTGAGGTGGGTGCCGATGGAAAATGTACGTTTAATGCCGACATGACTGCCGACCAGTATTTCCTGTTGTCGCGTAACGGCAACGCAAGTTTCGTGTCAGGACTTTCGTCGCATTCAGGCCGATATAACCCAACGTCGATGACCGACGCTCCGTGTACTGACATCGCATTCTCTAATGTGAACTACGGTGGATGGAAAGTAACCAAGAACGGCAAATATACAATCAATGTAGACTGGACGAACAAGACTCTTACCGCCACGGTGCAGGAGGCCGCTCCGACTACAATTTATCTGTACAATTATGGAGACGTTCCCAGCAAAATTACTTCGGCGAATGCTGATGCTGACGGTATATATACTTTCACCGGTGTGAATTTGGCAGTAGGCCAGTGCATCGGTCTTTCATTGCGAGACAATGTGACAAGTTGGAATGGCAATGACGGATTTAACTCGGGTACATATAAAGACCGTTACAATCCTTCGTCGGATGTAATGATGCCTTGTGAGAATACCGGATTCGCTTACACTACCACCGGCTCATGGAAAGCGGCATACGCAGGTCCGTATGATATAACAGTAGACTGGAACACAAAGAAACTGACAGCAGTATTCAAAGGGGAAGTACCTTCTGTCGATGCTCCGGAATGTCTCTATCTTTATTCAGACAAACCAGCTTGGGCTAATAAAGTAGGGTCTGCTGCTCCTGATAAATTCGGTATCTTTAAATATGATGTACGATTGAGTAAAGGTACATGTTTTGTCCTTTCTACTAAAGATGCCAAAACCGATTATAACGGATTAAAGGAAGACATATACACCCACGGCGCCGGTGAGACTGGTATCGCATACGGTGATGAAGCTTCTTCATTCTCAAACACAAATACCGGTTGCTGGAAAGTAGATAATGACGGTTTCTATACTATTACAGTAGACTGGGTAAACAAAACGTTGTCCGTAACGTCATTCAAAGAATTACAGTCGCTTGACCAGCACCTGCCGCTTACTTCGAAGGATTTTGTCGACAAGTCGCATTACTTCCTTGTGGGCGAGCGTATGGGTGAATGGCACCTGCAGCCCGAATGGGAATTTGAGAAACAGGGCAATGAACTCGTGCTTAAAGACCGCTATATCTATACCGGCAAATTCGCAGTAGGTATGGTGAGCGACTTTAATGACTATAAGGTGCATAAGTATAATTACTATGCAATAGACTGTACATTCAATGCAGATGTGCTTAAGTGCAGTCAGGATTTCTCCTCAAACGAAAGATCTTATGCAGTTAAAACGGATGCAACAAACGGGAATCCCAGTAATGTATTCATGTCGGAGATGGACGGTGGTGACTATGTTCATGGACGCGGCGCCTTTATGAAGGAAATACGCGTAAAACTGACTGACGACGGCAAGCCCAAAACCATCGAATTCGTACCGGGTACGACTGAAGAGGCGGCGCAAAACCGAATCTTCACTCTCCTTGGAAGCAATATATACAATCAGGAATATTGCAACAGTTCGTCGAAGACGCATACCACGATGTATAATCGTAACTACTGCACTGACGACGGCTGGCAGGAGGCATGGATACAGTATGACCCCGCAACCAACAAGCCCTACGTGGACGGTAATGGGGAATATCTTTACCATACGTCATTCACTCCCGACTATCTGACAGCCAATCCCGTGCGATTCAGCCAGCCGCTGGCATCCAGAAGTGATTTCACATTCTCGTCGGCAAACATCCAGTTTGTGGAGTGGAATAAACTTTCAAATCTTGACAGTGACCCCTACAAAGGCTTCTATCAGGCATATACAAAAGATCAGACAATAGAAACAGATGAAGAAACTGTCAAGGCCGGTGAGGGATATAGATTCTATCCGAAGGTAGACGGCGACAAATCGTTTACACCTACTGCCGACTGGCACTGCTATGTGGTGCGCGACATGTGGATTACTGGTCAAATCAAGTTCTGGTCCGGCTGGGGCGGCAATACGTTCAATACCCATGGCACTGATACTGGAGCAGACTGGTTCGGACCTAACGGTGGTCCGAGTGTTGCTGCCGGCGGCGTTAAACCCGTGAAGGGTTATGATGTCAATGCAGGCACTAAGGCAGTATTGTATCCCAACCAACGTCAGGTAGCGTCGAACTATAAGGTGTCGGACGGCAAGCCGGTATACTTCAACCGCGTGGTGCTGTGGTTCAACAACACCGACGGTGTGGGCGAATCGTTTATCCAGTTTATACAGGAATCGTGCGGTCCGGCTATTCTGGCATACGCAAGCACAAACGACAGCTATCCCGACAAGAAGAACTATATCGACTACAACTGGTACCTCAACAAGGAGGCAGAAGGCCAGGAAGAGAGCATGGAGGAGAAAATTGTCACCGGCTACAGAATCCGCCGCTACCGTGTGGAGAACAACGCGATGGTGTTCATGGGCTATACCGAGGGCGATGACAACAACTTTGTAGATATCTCGAGCTACAAGGCGACTGTCGCCAGCCTCTATGAGGAAAATGCCGACCAGTATGAGTTTACGAAATTCCATGACAAGGGTGTCCGTGACGTCGAAGGTTTCGCACCCGGTCTGTACCAATATGACATCTACGTGCAGTTTGAAGACGGTAAGGAGAAGCTCGCGGTATCCAACCGTGTGCCCATCTACGGCGATGACCTTGTGAATCCCGACGCTATCGCCATGCAGCTCGTACAGCTCCGCGATGAATACACTGACAAGTACAAGACGAACCATGCCAGCGGCAAAACTACACTCGAGAAGGCTCTCGGACTTCCCGAAGGCAAATTTGAGACGCAATTTGAGGGCGGCTTGACCGACGAGGTAGAGATTACTGATGCTGACGGCAAAGTAATCGGCCATGAGCAGAAGGTCAGTGTATACCTGACGTACCGTCCGAATGACAATGTCAACTTCTATGTCACCGCGATGCAGGAGAATACTGTAGTGGTAGGCGGTACAACTTATACAAGCACCGTGCCCTACAAGCCGATGATTGTCGACTCCAAGAAGGCGTTGGCATTCATGAATGAGAATCCTGACAAGTTCTGGTGGACATCAGACTACTATCTGCGCTGTCTCGACTGGAACCAGTATGAGTCGTTGATGAACAGCTTTATCGATGCCGGTATTATACAGGCCGGTCCTGAAGCAGGTGTCCCCCTGCCGGAAATTTCAGTGACTGAGGATATAGCTCAGGAGGGTTCGGATAAGCCGTTGACGCTGACCCATGGTCGCGCCGTCAAATATGACTTTGACAACAATCAGTCGTATTACGCTACAATCGTGAAACGAGGCGGTACGCTTGCAGATGCCACTTTCAACGTAGTGCTTGATTACAGCTACAAGGGTGCCAACGGTGAGGACAAACACGAGACAGCATCGACAGGTACGGTAATCAATCCTGTTGTACCGCGTCCGTACTGGCCGCTTTACAGATATAATTACCGCAGACTTGAAACAAATCCGAAGGATAATTATGACTATGGCAAAATCCTTGTACCTGTAGGCGACATAACCGGAAAGACTCAGCAGGAAGCTATTGACGCCGGATTGCTTAAAGAAGCATACATAAAATTTGAAGGCGAAGAATTTACCCCGCGTACATTTGACCTTCAGGTAGATTTCTACCGTCCGAACGTCAACAAGGATATATATACTTTCTATGATATCCAGTATGATGTGACATTGGAGAACTCTAAGGAGCTTGTACCTCTGAATATGGAGGCAGTGCTCCACGATGTGGACTATGAGGAAAAGAAATATCCCAACCGTTACCGCATGGAGTTCTACGGTATGCACCCGCGTAACGATATCTATCCCGTTGTGACGTTCGTCAAGACTGAGTATATACCGCGCAAGACCGGCGACGGTCTGCCCTCCAACCCGAATAAGTTCAAGACACAGGTTGGAACATTCGGCGAAAAGCTTGTGATCGAATGCAAACGTGCTATCGATGTCATTACCGGCGAAAAGGGTCTTCAGAATGTGCACCTCGGTTGGATCAAGCGTTCGGAGGGCAAGTATGACTGGATGTATAAGGGTCATGAGGATTTCGAAGACCCCAACGAGACTCAAAAACCGGTGGATAACAAATATGAGGACAAAGATGCCACCAACAGTTTTGAACCGTTATATTATCTGATCGAGGTAGAAGGTACTCAGGGCGAATACTCGATGTACAACTATCTCGTGCCTCACCACAAGAACCATCAGGATGGTATGAAGGATGAGACCGGCAAAGTAGTAATCAAGACTGACCCCAAACTCGGATACATACTCAACGATACAGACCCGCTTATCGGTACGTATATTGCAAAGGACTTCAAGACCAATGAGTTCCCCACGGTGAAGGCAACTGCGATGTATATCTTCCAGCGTAATATAACCGGAGCTGACAGAGATGATGTGATATCGACCAACTTCAACCGCCTCGAAGTGATTTCGCAGGAATTCAAGAGTGCCGGCACACAGAGCAGCGCGAATGCTCCCGCCCGCATAAGAGAGGATGCTACGAATTCTGACTGGGCGAATGAGGGTGCTGGCGACCTCCCGTATGTAGGCACTGTTCCACAGGTTGATGAATCGCGGATACTCGATATGTCGAAACCTGATGCAACTACAGGTTACAATGCCTTTGTCGCTGCCCGTGGCGCTACATATTCAAGCACTCCGATCAAGGACAATGTTACCGGCGTGGAGGATGTGATTGCCGATGGTGAAAACGGCGAGAGCGTTTACTACAACATGCAGGGTATGCGCATCGAGAAGCCTGAGACTCCGGGTGTATATTTCCGTGTCGACGGCAAGAAGGTGACTAAGTTTGTTGTGAAGTAAGATTGAAGCAATCTATATGTTGAGCGCCGGGGCGAATGCTCCGGCGCTTTTTTTATGCTAATGGGGGTGAATGGGGCTAATGGGGCGAATGGGGCGAATGGGTCTAATAAGTCTAATAGGGTAATTATGAATTATGTTATCGCTTTAGCGCTTGCGCAGCAAGAATTGTGAGTTGGTTGGGTTGGAGGTTAGGGATTTTTTTGTTTTCTTTGGGGTATTATTGTTTTTAGTTTACTTTTGTTTCTTTGATTTTATTTTTTTGATTATGGAGACCGGATGTGTTATTGATATGGTTATGGGTGGTACGGGGATTACGGAGCTTAATGCGATGCAGCGTGCAATGGCTGCGGATTGCAGCAGGCGGGTGGTGCTTGTGGCTCCTACGGGGTCGGGGAAGACGGTGGCTTTCGTGATCAGGATGCTGCGTGAGGTGGTGCCGGGGAGGCCGGGGGTACAGGCGGTGGTTGTGGTGCCTACGCGTGAGCTTGCGCGGCAGGTGGCGGGGGTGGTGAGGGGGATTTTGAATTTTGAAGGTGGAATTTTGAATTTTGGGGATTCCTCCGCTTACGCGTCGGCACGGGGCTGTAATAGCGGGGAGGGGGTAAATCGGCGTCCTGCGGACGCCTGTGCGGGTGGGGAAGGGATGCGGTTGGAAACCGGGGATAATATGGGTGATGGGGGCGGTGTGGCGAAGGTGGGATTGAACGGGGGCGGGACGCCCCCGCCCCTACGCTGCACGCTGTATATCAATGCGGGGAGGAAGGAGAAAATCTCGCGGGGGGATGTGGCGGGGTATGTGATGAAGCAGGGGGGACTGGCGCGTGAGGAGGTGGGGAGGATTGCTGTGGAGGACCATTATGCGATGGTGGCTGTGCCGGCGGACCGGGGGGAGGAGCTGGCGCGTGTGCTGTCGGGACGGAAGATCAAGGGGGTCAGGGTGAAGGTTTCGGTAATTAGTAATTAGTAATTAGTAATTAGTAATTACTAATTAGGAATTAGGAATTAGTAATTAGTAATGAAATCGCGCCGGGCTGCTGTTTTTTTGCCCGGCGCGATTGTTGTGGGGATTAATCGGGATTATTCCTGATTATCGGGAGTTATCGAGATTTATCAGGATTTATCGGGATGAGGCTGGATTTATCCTGATGAATCGGGATTTATCCTGATTAATCGGGATAAGGTTTATGTTTTTTTACTGGAGGCCGGTGGTTGTTACGGCGCGGTCGATTTTGGCTATGAGGCCTTGGAGGACTTTGCCGGGGCCGAGTTCTACGAATTCGGTGGCTCCGTCGGCTATCATGTTTTTGATGGTCTGGGTCCAGCGGACGGGTGCGGTGAGCTGTGCCACGAGGTTGGCTTTGATTTCGGCGGGGTCGGTGTGGGGACGTGCGTCGACGTTCTGGTAGACGGGGCATACGGGGGTGTGTATGTCGGTGGCTTCGATGGCTTTGGCGAGCTCGGCGCGTGCGGGTTCCATGCAGGGTGAGTGGAATGCGCCGCCTACTTTGAGTCGGAGTGCGCGTTTGGCTCCTGCGGCGAGGAGTTTTTCACATGCGGCGTCGATGGCTTCGATTTCGCCGGAGATGACGATCTGTCCGGGGCAGTTGTAGTTGGCGCATACGACGGTGCCGGGAATTTCGGCGCATATCTGCTCGACGGTTTCGTCGGGGAGTGCGAGTACGGCAGCCATTGTGGAGGGGTTGAGCTCGCATGCTTTCTGCATGGCGTGTGCGCGGGCTGCGACGAGGCGGAGTCCGTCTTCAAATGCCATTGCTCCGGCTGCGACGAGTGCGGAGAATTCGCCGAGGGAGTGGCCGGCTACCATGTCGGGGTTGAAGTCGGGGCCGAGTGTCTTGGCGAGGATTACGGAGTGGAGGAAGATGGCGGGCTGGGTGACGGAGGTCTGACGGAGGTCTTCGTCGGTGCCGTTGAACATGAGGTCGGTGATGCGGAAGCCGAGGATTTCGTTGGCTTTCTCAAACATGTCGCGGGCTACGGGGTTGTTGTCGTAGAGGTCTTTGCCCATGCCTACGAACTGGGCGCCTTGGCCGGGGAATACAAATGCTTTCATTTTTTAGTTGGTTTTTTTGGTTGGGACAAAGGTACGAAAATAATTTTGAATTTGGAATTTTGGATTTTGAATGCGGGTTGGCGGGGGGATTCCTCCGCTTACGCGTCGGCACGGGGCTGGAATAGCTTTTTTTAGGTGAAATGATGGTAATTTATGTGAAAATTTGTAACTTTGCGGTTGCAACCGGGTTGAGTGTTGTAAATCGGCGTCCTGCGGACGCCATTACCGAGGGTAGTTGCAGCCCCGCACGCCTCGCTGCGCTTCGGCGTACGGGGTTACGAATAATCGGCGTCCTGCGGACGCCTGCACTGGTAAGGAGGACCCGCGGTTGGAAACCGCGGCTACTACGGGTGATGGGGCTGGTGTGTGGGCCGGTGGTATCGGGGGTAATGGGGCGGGGTGTCGGCGAGAGCCGACGGGTTATGTATTGTATGTAAGGTAAAAAAGTAATTTTGTTTATTTATGAAGATTAACGGTGCAATTGATTTCAGGCCGAAGATTTTGTCGAGCCTGAAGGGGTATGATGGCTCGCGGTTGCGTGCGGACGTGATTGCGGGTGTGGTTGTGGGTATTGTGGCGCTGCCGCTGGCTATCGCTTTCGGTATCGCGTCGGGTGTGAGTCCTACGATAGGATTGATTACGGCTATCATCGGTGGTTTCTTAGTGTCGGCATTGGGCGGATGCTCGGTGCAGATCGGGGGGCCTACGGGTGCGTTTATCGTGATTGTGGCGAATATCATCGCTACTTACGGGCTTGAGGGTCTGGCCATCGCTACGTTTATGGCTGGGTTGATTCTGGTGCTGATGGGTGTGTTCAAGCTTGGCACTGTCATCAAGTTTATTCCGTATCCGATTGTGGTGGGTTTTACGGCGGGTATCGCGGTGACGATTTTCTCGACGCAGATGAATGACTTTTTCGGGCTGGGCATCAAGGGGTTGCCGAGCGAGTTCCTGCCTAAATGGGGTGAGTATTTCCGCAATATCGGGAGTATAGACTGGGCTACGCTTGGAGTGGGTGTGGTGTCGTTAGGCATCATGATCGTGACGCCGAAGATTTCGAAGAAGCTGCCGGGGGCGCTTATCGCGATTATTCTTGCTACGGCGGGATTGTGGATATTGGGGCTGGTGACTGATGCGTTTGACGGTGTGGCAACGATCGGGAGCCGTTTCGGTAAGATGTCGACGGATATTCCTACGCCTCACGGGTTCAAGCTGGATATGGCGACTATCAATATGCTGCTGCCGTCGGCGTTCACGATTGCGGTGTTGGGTGCGATAGAGTCGCTGCTGTCGGCTACGGTGGCTGACGGTGTGACGGGTTCGAGGACGAATTCGAACACGGAGCTTATCGGTCAGGGTGTGGCGAATGTGGTTGTGCCGCTGTTCGGCGGTATTCCCGTGACGGGTGCGATAGCGCGCACGATGACGAATATCACTAACGGGGGCCGCACGCCTGTGGCGGGTATCATACATGCGGCAGTGCTGTTGCTGATATTCCTGTTCCTCATGCCGCTTATCAACATGATACCGATGGCGTGTCTTGCAGCGGTGCTTATCATGGTGTCGTACAATATGAGCGGGTGGAGGACGATCGTGCATATCTTCAAGGCTCCGAAGAGCGATATTTCGGTATTAGTGGTGACGTTTATCCTGACGGTGATATTCGACCTTACGATTGCCATCGAGATAGGGCTGCTGTTAGCTGTGGTGCTTTTCCTGCGGCGTGTGATGCAGAATTCGGAAATCAAGGTGTACTCAGAGCAGCTAGATGTGGCCGAGGGCACGGATTCGGACAATCATGAGGTGCTCGACGTGGCGAAGGGTGTGTCGATATATGAGATTGACGGTCCGTTCTTCTTCGGTATAGCGACGAAGTTTGACGAGCTGATGCGTACGAGCCTGGCGGATAAGCCTGTGGTGAGGATCATAAGGATGCGCAAGGTGTCGTTTATCGATGCGACGGGACTGCACAACCTTGAGGCGCTTGTGGCGTCGTCGGAGGCCGAGGGGATAGAGGTGGTGCTGTCGGGAGTGCACGAGAATGTGCGCCAGACGCTCGAGCATGCGGGCTTTGACAAGCTGCTGCCGAGGGAGCGCGTGTGCGACCATATCACTAAGGCTGTGGCGATGGCCAACAGTATCGTGGCCGGGAAAAAATAAAAAAATCGTGGAAAAGCGAAAAATATTTGAAAAAATATTTGCAGATGAAAAAAAATGCTTAACTTTGCAAAGTTTTTGAAGCACAAATTATTGTTTTATTATTTAATTCTTAAGAAAAAATGAAAAAAGTATTTTTGTCACTCGCTGTACTTGCTTCTGTAGCAATGGTATCTTGCAACAAGAAAGCTGCTTCTGAAGGTGAAAACGCAGACGCTGCTAACGATTCAGTAGCTGCTACTGAGGCTGTTGTAGCTGAGGAAACAGTTGTTGTTGAGAACGATTCAATCGCCAACGATTCAATCGCCAACGATTCTATCGCAAAATAATCTAAGTATAGCGATACTTTAAAACAGCATAAAAGCGGCCGCACTATGGTGCAGCCGCTTTTTTTAATTTTGAAGGGGGAATTTTGAATTTTGAATTTTTGGGCGGCAGGGGAGGTAAGGTCATTAAAGTCTTTAAGGTCATTAAAGTCGTTAGGGTCTTTAATGATGAGGGGGGAGGGGGAGAGGGGAACAAATTTTTTTTGGTGGGGAGGGTGGCGGTGGGATTTTTGGGTGGTTTGGGGAACAAATGGATATATTGGTATGTTTTTTTTACGAATGCGGTCTTATTTTTTTGAGGCCTACATGTGATATTTACGTTTCTAAAATATATTGATATGTTTTCACAAAAACGAGGGCACATGCTGCATGGCGTGCTTCTTATCGCTCTATTTTCGTGCGCGGCTTTCTATATCGGAAGCGCGCAGGTGTTTACGGCGCTGTCAATCAGTCCGTTGATTATCGGTATCATATTGGGTATGATTTATGCAAATCTGCTGAGGATGCATCTGCCGGAGACGTGGGTGCCGGGCATACAGTTCTGCTCGAAGCGGTTGCTGCGTATCGGTATCATACTGTACGGGTTCAGGCTTACGTTTCAGGATATCGCGGCGGTTGGCGTGGCGGGTATCACCGTCGATGCCATAATAGTGACGGTGACGATAATCGGGGGATATTTCTTCGGTAGCCGTGTGCTGAAGATGGATAAGGATACGGCGATGCTTACGTCGGTGGGGAGCGGAGTGTGCGGTGCGGCGGCTGTGCTCGGCGCCGAGGCTACGATGCGTTCGAAGCCGTACAAGACGGCAGTGGCGGTGGCTACGGTGGTGATATTCGGCACGGTGGCGATGTTTGTGTATCCGGCGGCTTACCGGTCGGGTGTGCTTGACCTTACGCCGACGGAGATGGGTATATTCAGCGGGTCGACTCTGCATGAGGTGGCGCACGCTGTGGGCGCCGGCAATGCGCTGGGCGACGAGATTGCCTCTACGACGGTGATAGTGAAGATGATACGCGTGATGATGCTTGTGCCGGTGCTGTTGCTGCTCGGTGTTTGGGCGGCGCGCAGGGCACGCGGCGGCGAGGCAGGTGCCGAGGGTGGCAAAGGCAAGGTGGCCGTGCCGTGGTTTGCTTTCGGGTTCTTAGCCGTGATAGGTCTTAACTCGCTGTCGGTGTATCTCAATACTCTGTCGACGCCGTTGGGTATACCTTCGTGGGGCAGCGATCTGATTAATTATGTGGATACGTTCCTCCTGACGATGGCTATGGTGGCACTGGGCGCGGAGACGAGTTTCGACAAGTTCAAGAAGGCGGGCGCGAAGCCGTTTATTCTCGCCGGGGTGCTGTTTGTGTGGCTTATCGGCGGCGGGTATGTGCTGGCGAAGTATCTGGCTCCGGCGCTGATGTAGGTGGTAATTTGGGTAAGTAGCTATTATAGCTAATATAGCTATTGTAGCTATTATAAATAAGCCGCGCTTGCTTTTTGGGCAGGCGCGGCTTGTTTGTTATTTTGGGGGTTATTGCTATCAGTCGGCGATCAGGTTGTGGCCTGTCATTTCGGCCGGCTGGGGAAGTCCCATTATGTGGAGGATTGTGGGGGCTACGTCGGCAAGGATACCGTCGGCGATTTTTGCGTTGCGGTCGGTGGTGACGTAGACGCAGGGCACGGGGTTGAGGGAGTGGGCCGTGTTGGGGGTACCGTCGGGGTTGATGGCGTTGTCGGCGTTGCCGTGGTCGGCGATGATGATTACCTCATAGCCGGCGGCTTTGGCTGCCTCTACGGTGTCGTTGACGCATTGGTCGACGGCTTTTACCGCTTTCTGTATTGCTTCGTAGACTCCGGTGTGGCCTACCATGTCGCCGTTGGCGAAGTTGACCACGATGAAGTCGAATTTCTCGGAGCGGATGGCGTCGACGAGTTTGTCCTTGACCTCGAATGCGCTCATCTCGGGCTGGAGGTCGTAGGTGGCTACCTTGGGCGATGCCACGAGGATGCGTTCCTCGCCTTCGTAGGGGGCTTCACGGCCGCCGTTGAAGAAGAAGGTGACGTGGGCGTATTTCTCGGTCTCGGCGATGTGGAGCTGCTTTTTGCCGAGCGAGGAGAGGTATTCGCCGAGGGTGTTGTCGACGTTCTCCTTGTCGAAGAGGATGTGCACGCCGGTGAATGAAGAGTCGTAGGGGGTCATGCAGTAGTATTGCAGGCCGGGGATGGTGTGCATGCCTTCTTCGGGCATATCGTGCTGGGTGAGTACGATTGTGAGCTCTTTGGCGCGGTCGTTGCGGTAGTTGAAGAATATTACAGCGTCGCCTTCCTTGATGGTGCCGTCGACGTTGGCGTTGTTGATGGGTTTGATGAACTCGTCGGTCACGTCGGCGTCGTAAGAGTCCTGCATGGCTTTTACCATGTCGGTAGCCTGGGTGCCTTCACCGTTGACGAGGAGGTCGTAGGCCACTTTGACGCGGTCCCAGCGTTTGTCGCGGTCCATGGCATAGTAACGTCCTATGATGGAAGCGATTGTGCCGGCTGACTTTTCGGTATGAGCCTGAAGCTGCTCGATGAAGCCTTTGCCCGAACGTGGGTCGGTGTCACGGCCGTCCATGAAGCAGTGGATATATACTTTTTCAAGACCGTATTGTTTGGCGATGTCGCAGAGGGCGAAGAGATGGTCGAGCGAAGAGTGGACGCCGCCGTCGGAGGTAAGACCCATGAAGTGGAGCGCTTTGCCTGAGTTTTTGGCGTAGGAGAAAGCGTCCTTGATCTGCGGGTTGTCGAGGATGGAGCCGTCTTTGATGGCCTTGTTGATTTTCACGAGGTCCTGGTAGAGGACGCGGCCGGCACCGATGTTGAGGTGTCCGACCTCGGAGTTGCCCATCTGTCCGTCGGGCAGACCGACGTTCTCGCCGCTTGCCTGCAGTTCGGAATTGGGATAGTCTTTGATGAGGGAGTCCCAGTAGGGTGTGGGAGTCGAGTAGATAGCGTCGCTTTTTGTGTGGTTGCCGATGCCCCAGCCGTCGAGTATCATCAGCAGTGCTTTCTTTGCCATAATATTATGTTGTTTAGTTAGAATTTTGGTTACAAAGGTACGAAATAATTTTGAATTTTGGAGGTTGAATTTTGAATGTGGGGGGTAGTCGGGAGACATTGTTGCCTGCGCAAAAGGGAGGAGCCGATGTGACTCCTCCCTTCACGTTTCAACTATTTATTTATGAGAGCCTAAATATCCAGTATCACTACTCGATACAAAGGACGAGGGATGCTGTTTAAGTAGTCGGCCCCGGCTCGGGAAAATCGCATAGGCGGCCGCCCGCTCTCGTTTCCCGGGGTTTATAATAATAACAAGCCAAAAGGGATAAGGGTGGGGGAAAATCAGCTAAAAGGTATTAAAGTATGTTAGAGAAAAGGGGGCGGAAATGTTAACGGGGCTGTTTTGTGTTAAAATCGGCATGAAATGCGGCTTCTCGGGGTGTGAGGAGGCCTTCGTCGACGAGTGAGCGCACGAGATTGATGACCGCCGGAGCGGGCACGCCGAGTATCGATACGAGGGGGTCGATGCCGATGCCCGAGGGCTGCGAGGCGAGTGCGATGACGCGTTGACGCATCGCGGGTGTGTCGATGGAGCGCGAGGAGGATTTGCGGGCGCGGCATACGTCGCATTTGCCGCAGGGCTCCGCCGAACTTTCGCCGAAATAGCGGAGCATGCCGGCTATGCGGCATTCCTCGTGGCTGAATGCGAAGCGGCGCACGGCTGCGAGACGGAGCGCCGCATGGCGGCGCCGGTCCTCATAGACGGCACGTGGGAAAATCAGGTGCTGCGGTTCCTCGCGCGAAGTGGTGAACAGGATGTAGGGTGACGTGCGGCGCGGTACGTAGTGGAGCACATGCATGCGCGACAGGAGCAGCAGATTGTCGTAGACGGCCTGCTCGGTGATGGAGAGGCGGCGTGCGATGACCGGTTCGCTGATGTATTCGTAGTCGGCGAATATGCCGGTCGATGTGCGCAGGAGAGCCTGCAGCACGGAGTCGGCGGCATCGGGAAGCTCGAGGTCGTAGAGTTCGTGGCGCTGCATGAGCACCATGACGCGTGAACGGGTGGTCACCTCGTCGGAGTATTCGATGTAGCCGGCCTGCGAGAGAATGCGCAGGGCGGGGTCGACCACGCGGGGATGGAAATGAAAACGGGTGCAGAATAGCTGTAGGTTGAATTCAAACACCTTGTTGTAGCCTTCGCCGACGGCAACGTCGAGGAAATTGCACACAAGCTCGTAGATACGGCGTATGATGTCCTTGTCGGGGAAGGCTTCGGAGAGATGCCGCGAAAGCGTGGCCTTGTCGTGGCGGCATGTGAGGAGCACGGCAAAAGAGGGGAGGCCGTCGCGCCCGGCACGTCCCGCTTCCTGGTAATACTCTTCGAGTGAGGGGGGGATGTCGTAGTGTATGACCAGGCGTACGTCGGGTTTGTCGATGCCCATGCCGAACGCGTTGGTGGCCACGATGACACGCGTAGTGCCGGCTTTCCATGCGTTCTGACGTTCCTGTTTGTCCTCGGGCATGAGTCCGGCGTGGTAGGCGGCGGCGGGTATGCCTGCGGCGAGGAGCATTTCGGCCAGTTCGCGGGTACGACGGCGCGAGCGCACGTAGACGATGGCCGTGCCGGGCACCTTGTTGAGTATGTCGATGATTTTACCCTCCTTGTAGTCGGTGTCGCGCACGATATAGGAGATATTGTCGCGGGTGAAACTGCGGCGGAATATCGCCGGCGATTTCATCAGCAGGCGCGATGCAATGTCGTCGATTACCTCGGGCGTGGCCGACGCCGTTAGCGCGAGTACCGGCACGGTGGGGAACATCTGCCGGAGCGTGGCGATACGCAGATATGAGGGGCGGAAGTCGTAGCCCCACTGTGATATGCAGTGCGCCTCGTCGACCACGATGAGGCTTATGTCGAACAGCCGCAACGTGTCGGCGAAAGAGGGTGACTGAAGTTTTTCGGGGGAGATGTAGAGCAGCCGCGCCTTGCGCAGACGGCAGCGGTCGAGGGCGAGATTGATTTCGCGGAGCGAGAGGCCGGAATGGAGATATACGGCGCGTATGCCTACGGCGTTGAGGTTGTCGACCTGGTCCTTCATCAGCGAGATGAGCGGGGTGACGACTACCGTGATGCCGGGCAGGAGCATGGCGGGTACCTGGAAAGTGACCGACTTGCCCCCCCCGGTCGGGAGCAGGCCTATGGTGTCGCGGCCCGACATGATGGAGTCTATGATGTCGCGCTGGAGCGGACGGAACGAGTCGTAGCCCCAGTAGCGGCGCAGTATATCCTCGGGAGCGCACTGCTGTCGGGCGTCGTCGCAGGTATCGTATGATTCGTGGGTGTCCGGCATCATTTACAGGGATGTATGCCCTTGACCTGAAGCTGAATGTTGTCGGAGGCGTTGCGGTGCTTGTTTTCCTCGATGGTGTAGCAGATGTCGAACGGCTTTCCGGCATGAATATGGTCGAAGTGCTCGGCAAGGTTGAACGCGATGCCGTTGAACACCTTTCCCGAAGTGTCGTCGACGAGTTCGAGCTTGATGTGCTCAAGCTGCTTGCCGACGAGTTTGCTTGTGCCGAAGTCGGTGACACGTCGCGTGCAGAACACCGGTTTCTGGTTGCCCGGCCCGAACGGGTTGAAGCGCTTTAGCAGGGATAGCAGGCGCGGGGTGATGTCGGCGAATGTGATGAACGTGTCGATGTCGAGCTGCGGGGTGAGCTGCGTGGTGGTTATGTTCTTTGCCACATACTCCTCGAAGCGGCGTGTGAACTCGGGTATATTCTCCTCCTTGAGCGAGAGGCCGACGGCGTAGGTGTGGCCGCCGAAATTCTCGAGCAGGTCGCGCGCGGCGTCGACGGCTTTGTAGATGTCGAAACCCTGTACGGAGCGTGACGAGCCGGTGGCAAGGCCGTTGGAATGCGTGAGCACGACAGCAGGCTTGTAGTAGATTTCGGTCAGGCGCGATGCCACGATGCCGATTATGCCGCGGTGCCATTCCTTGTTGTAGATAACGATGGATTTCTTGTCGGAATGGAGTTCGTCGCGCGAACTGAGTATGGTGTTGGCTTCCTCGGTGATGCGCTTGTCGAGCTCCTTGCGGTCCTTGTTGTACTGGTCGATGGCCTTTGCCTTCTCGAGGGCTTCGGCTGCGTCGCGTGCCACAAGCAGGTCGACAGCCTCGCGTCCGCTCTGCATGCGTCCGGAAGCGTTGATGCGGGGGCCGATTTTGAATATCACGTCGGAGATGGTGATTTCGCGTCCTGTCAGGCCGCTTATGCGCAGTATCGCACGCAGACCCATGTTGGGGTTGGAGTTGATGCGTCGCAGGCCGTGGTAGGTGAGGATGCGGTTTTCACCCGTCATCGGCACGATGTCGGCGGCTATGCTTACGGCGACAAGGTCGAGCATCCCCTCGAGGTCGATGGGATTGATGCCGTTGGACATAGAGAACCCCTGCATGAACTTATATCCTACGCCGCAGCCCGACAGGTGGGGGTAGGGGTAGGTGGAGCCTTCGAGCTTGGGGTTGAGGATGGCTACGGCCGGCGGCAGTTCGTCGTCGGGCACGTGATGGTCGCAGATTATGAAATCAATGCCGAGCGATGCGGCGTATTTTATTTCCTCGATAGCCTTTATGCCGCAGTCAAGGATTATGACGAGCTTCACGCCCTGCTGGTGGAATTCGTCGATGACGCGGCGCGATATTCCATATCCCTCGTCGTAGCGTGTCGGGATATAGTAGTCGATGTTGGAGTAGTAGTTCAGGAGATATTTGTAGACGAGCGACACGGCGGTGGTGCCGTCGACGTCATAGTCTCCGTAGACCATAATGCGTTGCTTGCTCCCCATGGCACGGTTGAGACGAGCCACTGCGAGGTCCATCTGGGGCATCAGGAAAGGGTCGTGGAGGTCGCGCAAAGAGGGGCTGAAAAACTGCTCGGCCTCCTTTACTGACGTCACTCCTCTCTGTACCAGGAGCTCACAAATGGCTGGTGTGTCGGCATAACGCTTTGCCAACGCAGTCTCCATTTTCTGTTGTTCGGGTGTCAAGGGTAAGTAATTCCATTTACTTATCATTTATGTTGTTTTTTTATTATCATGGCAGGGGCGTCACTGTGGGAAGTATACGCCGAATCCCGTGACCTGTAAGCTCGCCTTGAGGGTCGCGGGTGGAGAGAAGTCAAGTGGCCTGCGGGGAGGGAACCGGCTCCTGTGAAGTAAATCAGTGATAAGTTACGATAAGCAATGGGGAGCCACGGGCCGATGCTTCCCGGTGTCAAGTCGGAGAGAGACCGGTGGAAGCTGAAGGCACTATTATGCCACTATCACGCAAATTTACATAAAATATTCCGATTACTGAACGTATATCCTATATTTCGGACGCGAAATTGTATAAAATAGTGTTAAATATTTAAAAATGGATGAGGTCAGGCTCCGGGCTTTTCGGCGACGTGGTTGATGTGTACGTCCATTTGCGGGAACGGGAAATTGATACCGTGGGATGGCAACTCGTTGTATATCCGCTCGTTGTAATCGTAGAACACGGCCCAGTAGTTGTCGCTTTCCACCCACGCGCGCACCTGAAGCTGCACACTTGAGTCGGCAAGTTCGTTGACTACGACCGAGGGGTCGCGGGTGACGCGCGGCTTAAGAGCCTTTATGTTGTGGTCGCGTGCTTCCTGCCATCGGTCGAGAGCCTCCTTCACTTTGTCCTTGCGCGAGAATATGCGGCGCAGTAATCCGGGCTTGTGCGGTTCGGGCATTATGTCGGACGGGGCGGCGTGTGGGTCATCGGTGTCGTCGAGGAGGTGGAACTCGTCGGACGATTCGCGTATGATGCGGTGGTCGTCGGTGAACATGTCGAGTATGGCCTTGCGGGCAGTTTCCACTGAATCGCCGTAGGATATTGACACATTCCATGCCACCCGGCGGTATTCCTCGCGCGACCAGTTGTTGACACTCGACGTGGAGAGTCCGCCGTTGGGTATGATGATGGCCTTGTTGTCGTAGGTGGTTATTACGGTGTGGAATATCTGTATCTCTCGTACGGTGCCTGCATATCCCTGGGCTTCGATGTAGTCGCCTACCTTGTATGGCTTGAGCAGAAGTATGAGCACGCCCCCGGCAAAATTCTGCAACGTGCCGCTCAGAGCCATACCGATGGCCACGCCGGCCGAGGCAAAGAGTGCCAGGAATGAGCTTGTCTCTATGCCGAGTATGCCGATTACGGTGATTATTAGTATGAAATACAGTACGATTTTGACAAAACTCAGGATAAACGTGGTGAGCGAATTGTCGACCTGGCGCCGCACGAGCACGGAGGCGATAAGGCGGTATATGCGCCGTATGATGAATTTGCCGATGTAGAACACGGCAATCGCTATGGCTACGTCAATGGCAAAATTGACAAGGCGTTGGGAAAGGTCGCTGATGAAATCGTTGAACGAAAAGTTTTTCAGCTGCTCGATGCCTTCGCTCATGTCGATGCCCTTGGCCGGATTGAGGTCCACTAAATCGTTCTGAGTCTGAAACATAGTGCGTAGAGTATAGTTGATACGTTATCTGCGGAGTGCCGACGCTACGTCTGTGGCCCATTGCAGGTTGCCGTAGTTGTAGCCGTCGGTTTCGGAAAATTCGGGAATACCTGTCGACAGTCCGGAGTGATGCGTGAGCGGCAGCACGTTCCATATCCGCGGGGTGGCAGCCTTGTAGACGATGACATTGCCGAGCGCGTTGTCGAAAGCGGCTTTCAGCTCCGGATGCTGCGACGCAAGGTCGCCGACGTATTGTCCGAAATCAAAAAGATAACATTTGTAGGTCATGAATTGTTGGGGCGCGAAGCCGGCGGATGTGACGTTGTTGGCCTCATACACTGCCCGTGTGGCGTCGGCAAGCGCATCGAGTCCGGACGTGTCGATTACTGAAATGGTGCAGGTGCGGTTCTGTCCCGACATGGCATTGTAGAAATCGAAAGTGGTGCGTGCGGCGCCTGCGAGGTCGGCGTCGGCTTTGAGCAGGTAGCGGAGAGTCTCGTCGTATGGCATGCCCGATGCCGGCAGTTCGGTGGATGAGCCTACGATACGGTCGGCACAATCACGCAGCTCGTATGCCACCTCGACGCCTGCCATGTAGCAGCAGTCGAAGTAGATGTAGTCGAAGCCTTTGCCGCGGAGTGTGGCGGCGAGGGTCGTGACGTTCATGTAGCGGCCGCCGTCGTCACCGAACGACAGCGGGCTTGCTTCACCTTCGCTCCGCGCGTTTGGCCGTACGGGCTGTTCCAGTCCGTTTTCAATCCACCCGCTCCCATGACTCCAGAGTATTATGCCGTAGCGCGATGCCGGGGCATAGCGGCGGAAGTCGTCGACCACGCGGCTCATGCGCACCGATGAGACCGAGGAGGCGGATTTGTCGTAGTTGGCTACGATGCGTTCGCCGTAGGCGGTTATCTCCTTGAGCACAGGTGCGGAATTGCGCGCGTGATGGTAGACGAACAGGCGTGAGTCGCCGAAATCGCCCTGCTTTGCGGCAATCGCCATCTCGTTGAGGTCGTCGGTGTCATAGTGCGCGGCGCCGAGCGAATTGTTGGCGACCATGTAGACGAGCACGGCACGCGGACATTCGGGGGCAGGACCGTCCTCATGATCGGAACATCCTGTGAGCATCATGACCGGAACTACCAGAAACAATATTTTTAATATCAGAATTTTCATAGGATTGCAAAGATAGTGAAAATATCCGATACCCGAAAAAAACATGCGGCCCGACAGGGAGATTGAAATCGCCCGCCGCTACCCTTAGGAGCCGCATTTTGTTGCGGGAATGGAAAAAAAGTTGTAACTTCGCGGCGGAAACCCAATCATCACGTTCAGCAACGCATGGTAATATTTTTCAAAAAAGGGACCGGCTTAATCTACGGTATTGAGACCGATCATCGCTTCAACGAGCAAGAGATTGAGCGCCTTACATGGCTGCTCTCGGGTGCAAAACCCTTGTCGTCAACTTCAGTAAAAGGGGTGTATCGCGGACCGCGAAAGGAGATGATAACCCCCTGGAGCACAAACGCAGTAGAAATCACCCAGAATATGGGTCTGAGAGGCATCACGCGTATCGAACAGTTCGTCAGGACGGAACCTGACGCCGACTACGACCGTATGCTCTACCGCATCTACGACGGCATCAATTCGCATGTGTTCGATACCAACCGCAAGCCTGACGAGGTGGTGTATATCGACGATATACGGGAATACAACAAGGCTGAAGGCCTCGCCCTGTCGCCCGACGAGGAGCAGTATCTCGACGAGCTGGCTAAAAAACTCGGCCGTAAGCTGACCGACAGCGAGGTGTTCGGATTCTCGCAGGTCAACTCGGAGCACTGCCGCCACAAGATATTCAACGGCACCTTCGTAATCGACGGCGAGGAGAAGCCCCTTTCGCTTTTCAAATTAATCAAGAAGACATCGCAGGAAAACAAGAACGCCCTCGTGTCGGCCTATAAGGACAACGTGGCGTTTGTGAAGGGTCCGAAGGTCGAACAGTTCTCGCCCGAGCACCCCGACCGTCCCGACTATTTCCGCGTAAAAGACATAGACACCGTAATATCACTCAAGGCCGAGACGCACAACTTCCCCACCACAGTCGAACCGTTCAACGGCGCTGCTACCGGTACCGGAGGTGAAATCCGCGACCGTCTCGGCGGCGGTAAGGCTTCGTTGCCTATCGCCGGAACGGCTGTCTATATGACATCATATCCCCGTCTCAGCCCCGAACACCGCTATGAACTCATGATGAATCCGCGTGTGTGGCTCTACCAGACACCGGCCGACATCCTTATCAAAGCCTCCAACGGTGCCTCGGATTTCGGCAACAAGTTCGGCCAGCCGCTTATCTGCGGTTCGCTCCTGACGTTCGAGCACGAGGAGGACGGACGCTTCTACGCCTACGACAAGGTAATCATGCTTGCGGGCGGCGTCGGCTTCGCGGCTAAGAAAGACGCTATCAAGGGCGTGCCCGGAGCAGGTGAGAAAGTCGTGGTGATGGGCGGTGACAACTACCGTATCGGTATGGGCGGCGGCGCAGTGTCGTCGGTCGAGACCGGTCAGTATGCCAACGCGATAGAACTCAACGCCGTGCAGCGTGCCAACCCCGAGATGCAGAAGCGTGTGGCCAACGTCATACGCGCCCTCGCTGAGGATGACGTGAACCCCATCATCTCAATCCACGACCACGGCGCAGGCGGCCATCTCAACGCCCTGTCGGAACTTGTCGAGGCTACCGGCGGCCACATCGACCTCGATGCCCTCCCAGTAGGCGACAAGACGCTGTCGGCCAAGGAGATTGTCGGCAACGAGAGTCAGGAACGCATGGGCTTCGTAATCAATGCCAAAGATATACCCTACGTGGAGCGCATAGCGCAGCGCGAGCGCGCTCCGCTTTATGTCGTAGGCGAGACCACCGACGACAACCGTTTCGTGTTCGAGGACAAGGACGACAGCCGTCCCATCGACCTCGCAATGGAAGATATGTTCGGTAACTCTCCCAAGACGATAATGCGCGACAATACCGTAGAGCGCACATATACAGCCGCCGACACCGACGAAAATCATATCGAGGAGTATCTCCGCGGAGTGCTCTCGCTTGAGGCTGTGGCATGCAAGGACTGGCTGACCAACAAGGTGGACCGTTCGGTCACCGGCAAGGTGGCGCGCCAGCAGTGCCAGGGCGAAATCCAGCTGCCGCTGAGCGACTGCGGCGTCGTGGCGCTCGACTACAACGGACATGCAGGTATCGCCACTTCAATCGGTCACGCCCCGCAGGTAGCGCTTGCCGATTCGGCCAAGGGCTCGGTGATGGCAATCGCCGAATCCCTTACCAATATCGCCGGAGCAAATCTGGCCAAGGGCTTGAAATCGGTTTCGCTGTCGGCCAACTGGATGTGGCCCTGCAAGAACGAAGGCGAGGACGCCGCCCTCTACCGTGCGGTCGAGGCCTGCTCCGATTTCGCCTGCTCGCTCGGCATCAACATCCCTACCGGAAAAGACTCATTGTCGATGACACAGAAATATGGCGAAAACAAAGTGTACGCGCCCGGCACGGTGATTATTTCGGCGGCCGGCGAGGTGGCTGATGTGCGCCGCACGCTTTCTCCCGTGCTTTCGCCGCGTGTTTCGACATTATATTATATAGATTTCTCGTCGGATGCATTGCGACTGGGCGGTTCGGCACTCTATCAGTCGCTCAACAAAGTCGGTTCCGACGCTCCTACAGTGATTGACCCCGCAAAATTCGCGGCCGCGTTCGAGGCCATGCAGAAACTCGTGAAGCAGCGCAAACTGCTTGCCGCTCACGACGTATCGGCCGGTGGTCTTGTGACGACGCTTCTCGAGATGACTTTCGCCAACACCGACGGCGGTGTGTTCTTCCATACTACCGGTTTCAAGATGTACGGCGAGGAAGATCTCGTCAAGATACTGTTTGCCGAGAATCCCGCTATGGTAATCCAGGTCGACGACAGGAAGAAAGCCGCCGTGGAGAAGATACTCGACGATGCCGGCGTGAAATATTTCCCCATCGGTTATCCCACCGACGAGCGCACCGTAATGATAGAGCATGGCGAGAAGGAACTGCTTCTGGGCATAGACTATCTGCGCGACGTATGGTTCGAAACATCGTATCTGCTCGACCGTCTGCAGAGCGGCGCCGAATGCGCTGCGATGCGTTTCGAGAACTATAAGAAGCAGCCGATACGTTACCGTATACCGGCGTCGTTCAAGGGCACTGTCGAGGCTCTCGGTCTTGACCGCCGTCACAAAGAGCCGTCGAAAGCGCGTTGCGCCATCATCCGCGAGAAGGGCGTCAACTCCGAACGCGAAATGGCCTACTCGCTCTATATGGCAGGCTTCGAGGTGAAGGATGTGCACATGACCGACCTCATGTCGGGCCGCGAGACACTCGACGATGTCAATCTCATAGTGTTCTGCGGCGGATTCTCCAACTCCGACGTGCTCGGTTCGGCAAAAGGCTGGGCAGGCGGATTCAAGTGGAACGATAAGGCAAAAGAGACATTGCGCCGCTTCTTCGCCCGCGAGGACACGCTCTCGCTCGGTATCTGCAACGGCTGCCAGCTCATGATCGAGCTCAACCTCATCAATCCCGAGCATGAGAAACCGACCCGCATGGAGCACAACATATCGCACAAATTCGAGTCGCAGTTCCTCGGGGTCAAGATACCTCAGAATAATTCGGTCATGATGGGTTCGCTGTCGGGCATGAAGCTCGGTATATGGGCGGCCCACGGCGAAGGCAAATTCAATCTGCCCATGCCGCTGAGCGAATACAATATCGTGGCGCAGTACAACTATTCGGCTTATCCCGCCAACCCCAACGGCTCGCGTGCGGCGGTTGCCGGTATCGCGTCGAAAGACGGCCGTCATCTGGCCATGATGCCTCACCCCGAGCGCGCCATGTTCCCGTGGCAGTGCGGATATTATCCCGCCAACCGACGCAACGAGGAGGTGACGCCGTGGATCGAGATGTTTGTCAACGCCCGCAAGTGGATACTTGACAGAACGAAATAATAAAAAGCAGTAGGCGCGGGTGGATGCATCGCAGATGCTCCGCTCGCGCTTGGTTTTCAAATAATAACAATTTTACCGATAGATGCAACCGATGCCGCGTTCAAACGGGGGCGTGGCGTCAATTAAAAGGAAAGATTTATGGGAGGTTTTTTCGGCGTAGCAAAAAAGAAAGCATGCGTCAACGACTTGTTTTACGGCGTGGACTATAATTCCCACATGGGTACCAAACGCGCGGGTATAGTGACAGTGTCGCGCGACGGGATTTTCACCCGTTCGATACACAATATCGAGAACTCTTATTTCCGCACCAAGTTCGAGGGCGACCTCGACACATTTTCAGGCAACAGCGGGGTAGGGGTGATTTCTGATACCGACGCGCAGCCTATCATCATCAACTGCCGTCTCGGCAAGTTTGCCATCGTCACGGTGGCGCGTATCAACAACGTCGTGGAGCTTGAACGTGAACTTCTGCTTGACGGACAGCATTTCTGCGAGCACAGCTATGATATAGTCAACCCGACTGAGGTGGTTGCCACGCTGATATCGCAGGGCAACGACCTTGTCGACGGCATCAACAACGTGTACCGCCGCGTGCAGGGCTCATGCTCGATGTTGCTGTTGTTTGACAACGGCGATGTCGTCGCCGCCCGCGACAAACTCGGCCGTACGCCGGTGATACTCGGCCGCCATATCGACGGAGGCGCCCGTGCGGTGACATCCGAGACATGCGCATTCCCAAATCTCGGTTTCGAAATCGACCATAACCTCGGCCCGGGCGAGATAGTACGCTTCAACGCCGACGGGTTCACCATCCTGCAGCAACCGCTCGACAAGATGCAGATATGCGCTTTCCTGTGGACCTACTACGGGTATCCCCCCTGCGAATACGAGCACCGCAATGTCGACGAGATGCGCTACTCTCTCGGTCTCGACATGGGCGAGCGCGACGAGACGGAGGTGGACTTCGTAAGCCCCGTGCCCGATTCGGGCATCGGCATGGCGCTCGGTTATGCCCAGGGCAAAGGCGTCCCCTATCTGCGCGGTATCGTCAAATATACTCCCACATGGCCCCGTTCGTTCACCCCGAGCACGCAGGAGCGCCGCGAACTCGTGGCTAAGATGAAACTTATAGCCAACCGCTCGCTTCTGAAAGGTAAGAAAGTGGCCTTCTGTGACGACTCCATAGTGCGCGGCACGCAGCTGCGCGACAATGTGAGCGACATCCGTGAGGCCGGCGCCGAAGCGGTGCACGTGCGCATATCGTGCCCGCCGCTCATTTTCCCCTGCACGTTCCTCAATTTCACCAGCTCACGGAGCGAAATGGAGCTTATAACCCGTCGCGTGATAGCCGACCTCGAGGGTGACCAGAACGCCAACCTCGACAAGTATGCCGACCATACCACCCCCGAATACGCAGCGATGGTGGAGCAGATACGCGTGCGTCTCGGCCTTGATTCGTTGCAATTCAATACAGTAGACGATATAGTCAACGCCATAGGGCTGCCCAAGGAACGCATCTGCACGCACTGCTTCGACGGCTCGAGCTACTATTGATCCACCGCAGGCGTATGGCATCCCCGGCATCGGTATCATTTTAGGATTAGGACAAGTCGGACGAGTCAGACATGTCAGACTTGTCCGGCCTGTCTGACCTCTGCGGCAATTCCGGCTTAATTTATAAACTTTCCGACAAATTGACTAATAAAGTGAAATATTAGACAATTTGTCGGAAAGTTTTTGATAAATTGCAAAAATAAACTATCTTTGTAATCTTGAAAATGAAGTGGTTAAGCCGATTATGCGTTCTAAATTCTTGAAATTCAGAATATAATCGCGCCGACGCTTTGTTTGTGGCAATGAGAATAGTAATTTTAAATCATAAAAAGTAAAGATTATGAGTTTAAACATCATTGTGCTGGCCAAGCAGGTGCCTGACACCCGCAATGTCGGCAAAGATGCGATGAAAGAAGATGGCACGATCAACCGTGCAGCGCTTCCCGCCATCTTCAACCCCGAGGACCTGAATGCTCTTGAGCAGGCACTCCGACTCAAGGACGCCAATCCCGGTTCTACCGTTACGCTGCTTACCATGGGACTTCCGCGTGCGTCGGAGATAATAAGAGAAGCTATGTTTCGCGGTGCCGACGGCGGTATCGTGCTGACCGACAGAGTGCTTGGCGGCGCCGACACTCTTGCTACCTCTTATTCGCTCGCACAGGCTGTAAAGAAATTCGGCAACTATGACATCATACTTGGCGGACGTCAGGCCATCGACGGCGACACTGCACAGGTAGGCCCGCAGATCGCAGAAAAATTAGGTATTCCCCAAATCACTTACGCTGAGGATATTCTCGAACTCAAAGACGGTTACGTGGTAGTGAAACGCCGTCTGGAGAACGGTGTGGAGACTGTAAAGGCTCCCCTTCCCTGCGTTGTCACCGTGACCGGCTCGGCTGACGCCTGCCGTCCCCGCAACGCAAAGCGCGTGATGAAATACAAACGTGCCGTATCGCCTACCGAAAAGGCTAAACTTACCCCCGAGCAGCAGGCTATCGTCGACGCCCGTCCCGACCTCAATCTTCAGGAATGGAGCGCCGCCTACGTGGAAGCTGATCCCGAACAGATCGGTCTCCCCGGCTCGCCCACCAAGGTAAAGGCTATCGAGAACGTGGTGTTCACCGCTAAGGAAAGCCTCCGCCTCGAAGACAACGACGAGCAGATAGAGAATCTCGTAAAAGAGCTTATAGCTAATCATACTATCGGCTGATAACGGCCGCCTCAATCAATTTAAAGAAAATGGCAGACAACAATAATCTTATCGTATATTGCGAATATGAAGATGGCAAAGTAGCCGACGTGAGCCTCGAACTGCTTACCAAAGGCCGTCATCTCGCCGACCGTCTGGGAGTGAAGCTCGAAGCGCTTGTCATCGGCGACAACCTTAAGGATGTGGAAAAACAGGTGGCTCCCTACGGCGCCGACGTAGTGTACAAGGTTGAGGACGCGCGCCTCTATCCCTACACTTCCAATCCTCACGCCGCAGTGCTCATCAACCTGTTCAAGGAAATCAAGCCGCAGATATGCCTCATGGGCGCTACCTGCATCGGCCGTGACCTCGGTCCCCGCGTGTCATCGTCGCTCCACAGCGGTCTGACCGCCGACTGTACGTCGCTCGAAATCGGCGACCACAAGGACCCCAAGACCGGCAAGGAATATACCGACCTGCTCTATCAGATACGTCCCGCTTTCGGCGGCAACATCGTGGCTACGATTGTCAACCCCGAATGCCGTCCGCAGATGGCTACCGTGCGCGAGGGCGTGATGAAAAAAGAGGTGTTCGATCCCAATCACAAGGCTGAGGTAATCGACCTCGACCCCAAAAAATACGTTTCCGACAGCGACTTCGTGGTTGAAATCATCGACCGTCACATCGAGAAGTCAAAGGTCAACATCAAGAATTCGCCCATCATCGTGGCCGGTGGCTATGGCGTAGGCTCGAAAGAGAACTTCGACCTGCTCTATGAGCTTGCCAACACACTCGGTGCCGAAGTAGGCGCTTCGCGTGCGGCTGTCGACGCCGGTTATTGCGAGCACGAACGCCAGATCGGACAGACCGGCGTGACCGTACGTCCGAAGCTCTACATCGCCTGCGGTATTTCAGGCCAGATACAGCACATCGCCGGCATGCAGGAGAGCTCGATTATCATCTCGGTCAACAACGACCCCAACGCACCCATCAACACTATTGCCGACTATGTCATAACCGGCAATATAGAGGATGTGCTCCCCAAACTCATTAAATATTATAAGAAAAACTCGAAATAACAGCTCGATATGGCTAATTTTTATACCGATAATCCCGATTTAAAGCAGCATCTTTCTCATCCGTTGATGAAGAAGATTGTCGAGCTCAAGGAGCGCGGCTATGCTGATGCAGAAAAATATGACGACGCTCCCCTCGATTTCGAGGACGCTATGGACAACTACGACAAGGTGCTCGAAATCGTCGGCGACCTTTGCGGTGAAATCATCGCGGGCAATGCCGAGGATGTAGACCATCAGGGTCCCCACGTGGAGAACGGCCGTGTCGTATATGCCGACAAGACCAAGGAAAACCTCGAGGCATGCCGTAAGGCCGGCCTGATGGGCATGTCGATGCCCCGTCGTCTGGGCGGTCTCAACTTCCCCATCACTCCCTATATCATGGCAGCCGACATCGTCAGCCGCGCCGATACAGGTTTCGAGAACCTCTGGGGCCTGCAGGACTGCGCCGAGACTATCTATGAGTTTGCCGACGAGGACCAGAAGCAGCGCTACATCCCCCGCGTATGCGAGGGCGAGACCATGTCGATGGACCTTACCGAACCCGATGCGGGTTCCGACCTCCAGTCGGTAATGCTCAAAGCCACTCAGAAAGAGGACGGCTCATGGGTGCTCAACGGCGTAAAACGCTTCATCACCAACGGTGACTCCGACATCCACCTCGTGCTTGCACGCTCGGAAGATGGCACAAAGGACGGCCGCGGCCTCTCGATGTTCATCTACGACAAGCGCAACGGCGGTGTGACCGTACGCCGCATCGAGAACAAGATGGGTATCAAGGGTTCACCCACCTGCGAGCTCGTCTACAAGAACGCTCCCTGCGAACTCTGCGGCTCTCGCCGTATGGGTCTCATCAAATACGTGATGGCGCTTATGAACGGCGCACGTCTCGGCATCGCCGCCCAGTCGGTAGGTGTGAGCGAAATCGCTTACCGCGAGGCTCTCGGCTATGCCAAAGAGCGTATGCAGTTCGGCAAGGCTATCATCGAGTTCCCCGCAGTGTATGAGATGCTCGCAGTAATGAAGGCAAAACTCGACGCTTCGCGCTGCCTCCTTTACGAGACTTCACGCTACGTCGACCTCTACAAGGCATACGAGGATATCGAGAAAGAGCGCAAGCTCACTCCCGAGGAGAAAGCCGAGCTCAAGCTCTACCGCAAATATGCCGATGCCTGCACTCCGCTTGCAAAGGGTCTTTCGAGCGAATACTGCAACCAGAACGCCTACGACTGCATCCAGATACACGGCGGCTCGGGCTTCATGAAGGATTACGCATGCGAGCGCGTATACCGCGACGCACGTATCACTTCAATCTATGAAGGTACGACCCAGCTCCAGGTAGTGGCAGCCATCCGCCACGTCACCACCGGCACCTACGCTGCTCTCATGGAAGAGTACGCAAAGATGGAAGTGAGCGAGAAACTTGCTCCCGTCAAGGAGATGCTTACCGGTCTCGTTGCAAAATATCAGGCAGCTATCGCCAAAGTCAACGAGGTCAACGACCCCGCCTTCACCGACTTCATGGCACGTCGCCTCGTCGAGATGGCCGGCAACATCATCATGTCGTACCTCCTCATCACCGACGCTTCGCGCTACAACAGCGAGTCGATGACCAAGAGCGCTATCGTCTACGGCAATATCGCCCGCGCCGAGGTAGAGAAACATGTGGAATTCATCGCTAATTTCTGCCCCTGCCTGCTTGAGGTATACAAAGCGTAAACCATAGCCGAATGGTTTCATAATACATAATGTCGGGAAAATCATGAACATTTTCCCGACATTGTTTTTTATTAAAGCAAACGCAAAATTCATTTGATTCGAACATTACAGGGCCGTACACTATGCAGTTAGCGTTAAGAAATGCGACGCATTGAGGCGTCTGTAAGACGCTGATTATTCGTAATCCCGTATGCCGAAGTGAAACGAAGGCATGCGGGGAGTAATCACCAAATAACCGGTGGCGTCCGGAGGACGCCGATTTACATAGTTACCGGTTGTTTACTATAAATGAAGGTGTTGTAAATCGGCGTCCTTCAGACGCCAGTTGCTTAATGCCGTCTTACCGCGCACGCCTGCGCTACGCTCCGGCGTACACGGTTACGAATAATCGACGTCCTGCGGACGTCACAACATTAAGTTAAAAGCATTGTACTGAACCGCATAAATCCGTTTGATCTATGCTAATACGACTGCCCCGGTGTGCTGTCCTAAAAAACAAACAGAATTATTTATGAAAAAGATATTACTTGCCATTGCAGTAGTGCTGCCGGCTATTTTTACGAGCTGTGACCTTATCAATAAAAAATCTGACAATGCCGGTGACGCCGGTAAATCGGAACAGACCGAGGCCGCAGATTCCATCGCGACACCCGGCGAAGAGGTCCCCGAACCCGAAATACCCGTGCCTGACAATACAAAGGCCGAAAGAATAATAGCAAAATTCAATCAGGGACCGGCAATCAACAATATTGATTACGCTGATGCTTTGGAATATGCGGAAATTTACTTAACTTTGACTGCCGACAACGTAGCGGCGCTGACCTCCGACGACAAATCGAAGCACGATGCCGCCGAGAGTGCCATCAAGGATGTGGAAAAGGAATATCCCTACAATGCCGAACTGATACAGATACTCTATCAGGCTGCCGCTCTCGACAAGACCGAAGGCGGACTTGTGCCGATGAACGACGACAACCGCGCACGCTTCGAAGCCCTCGTGCTCAGCTACGACCAAATCGGCAAGAAATGACGCCCCTTCATTTCTCATAAGAAGGAATACCGTTTAACCGCACAAACTATAATAACCTATTTATAAACCAATTAAAATTACAAGCAATGAAAAAGTTATTTTCAGCATTCTTCGCACTCGCAGTAATCGTATCAATGACCATGCTCACCTCCTGCAGCGGCGGTCCCAGCAACGAAAGCGTAGGCAAAATCATCGAAAAATACAACAACGGCGACCAGCTTACCGAAGCTGATTACTCTACACTTCTTGATTATGCCGATGCGGCATTCGACGAGGCTCTCCCCGTAGCTAAAGAAGCCAAGGAAGCTTTAAATAGTGGCGATATGGACAAACTCAAAAAGATTCAGGAAAAATCTGAAAAAATCGAGAGCAAATATAAATATATGGAAGAAGCCATGAATATTGTTGAAAAGGCCGATGATGAAGAGCTTGGCGCAGCTAACGGAGAAAAATTGCTGAAACTGGCAAAGAAAATTACCGACGGCACCGGCATGAGCATGGAAGATTTCCTTTAATAGAAATCTATACCCCATAATTTAATACAAGGAGGAGTCCGGCAATTCCGGGCTCTTCCTTGCTGTTTATGGTATGTTTTAGATAACTTATTGTTATAAGATAATCTTTCAGAATGAATATTTGAGGGAGAGGAGAAGTTCGAGCGGACGCAGGCGGAAGGAGTAGCGGTAGATGTCGGAATCCTTGATGTAGGAATAGCTGTAGTGGCGCGTGTTGGTAAGATTGCGGGCTGAAAGTTCGATGTCGAGCGACTTTACCGGTGTGTATCTTATGTTTGCATCGAGAAACAGGCTGTTCTTATAGATGTCGTTGCCTACATTACTGCGGTTGAAATATCCCTTTGTGCTGATTTCGATACTTTTTACAGGATGCGTGGCGAGCGAAAAACTCAGGGAGGTCTGGTCGGAATGGTTGTTCAATCCGAAACTCGCTATCTTTTGTACGGAATATGAGTAATTTATCTCTAAATCCATTATGAGATAATTACCCAGCGGATTGCTGTTGATACCGACTCGGCAACCGTAGTTGTTCATGCTCATGCCGACGGCACGGTCCTGTCGTATCAGGTCTTTTTGCAGGTATTCATAGTTGCCTTCGATGGAGAAAGAGGTGTTCCAGCTGAATATTTTCTTTGAAACGGAGATGTTGCCGTTGAAGAGATTGGTTTTGTTGTCGGCTCTTTTGTAGGAGGATGTGATGTCGTCACCGTCGTTGATGTCGAGGCTTCCGATGCGGTTGGAGTTGGTGCGCATGAACATGAACGAGGCCGATGAAAAAATCCCCTCGATGACGTTTCGGTGGGAGAGGTTGCAGCGCGCATACCAGTTGTTGCGTTCGTTGAGGCTGCCCGAGCCCAACACGTTGCTCTGACGGAAAGTGACGGATACCGGATTTACAATATAGTCGGAAATGCCTCCGAGGCGGCTGTTGCGCCCCACGGACAGCGCGGTCTTCATGTTGAACGGAGTAGTGTAGTTGATGCTCGCTTTGAAATTCACATCAAATCGGTCGGTCGGAAATCGCCGGTCGTCAGTCACGTCGCGGTATCTGAGGTTGTCGAGAGTAAGCGGCACGGAAATGTTGAGCAGTACGCCCCCAGCCGACCTGTACTGGTAAAACGGCTCGATGCCGGTGGTTATCCTGTATCCGCTGACGTCGTTGCTTTTCACCGGGACCCCGAGGCCGTCAATCGACCGGAACGTGTCGTATTCGAAGTCGAAGGCAGTCCGTACGCCTATATGCGAGCGGGAGTTGATCATCCACGAATAGCCGAAATCCTCATGGTTGCGTATGTGGCAGCCCTCGACATTCTGCGATACTATATCCACGCCGTCGGCTACGGCTGTCAGCCGCGCTACCGGTGTGTTGGCCGCCCAAGTGTCGGATTTGAATTCAAGTACGTGGCCCGACACCCTGAATATCCCCTCGAACCGGTTGCTGACATTGTAATCCCTGACCTTTACGCGCTCCAGTATGCTACGGTCGTTTTGAATGCCGTAACCGTTGGACTTGAAATGACCGGTCAGTGAGAGTTTGTCGGAAATGTATTTTCCGTCGGCGTTGTTCTCGAGATTGAGCTTTAATTTGGCCTCGCGCAGGTGAGGCTCGGAGTCGGACGATTCGCTGATTTCCACACTCTCGTCGTCGCCGGTGGCGTATGTCACCGACCGGCTGTTGCCGTATTCGAAATAGTCGTCGGTATAGTCGGCGATAAAATTAAGTGTGGAGTTTTTTCCGATATGGGTCAATGCATTTACCGATGTCGCGACCGAGCGGTTGTCGTAATAGCGTGATGAGGAGATGGGAGCTGTGCCGAAAGGGGTGTCGGAATAGATTCCGGCTGCTGTTGTCTGTTCGTAGTTGTCGCTTTCGGTCAGCGATGTCGTCTCGCTGCTGTAGGAGGAGCCGGTATTGTTGCCTTTTGCCGAAAGCAGCAGCTGTGTGCGGGGCGATATGAGCATGCCGAATAGTTCGCCGAGCCACGGCATTTTTCCGTCGGCATCAATGCCGGTGCCGGCGACCGCGTAGCCTATCGGACGCAGCATGCTGCGTTTCTTTAGCTTCAGGTTGAGGGCGGCTTTGTCGCTGAATTTGATGTCGCGGAGCACCTTTTTGGGCTGATGGTTCTCGTAGATATTTACTGCGGCCACGTCGTCGGCCGAGATGTTGCGGCTCGCGAGGGCATATCGTCCCGAAAGAAGGTCGAGTCCCTCGATGTAGAATTTGTTGATTGATTCCCCATTGTAATATATTCGTCCGTCGTCGTTGACCTTTATGCCGGGCAGCTTCTTTATGATATCCTCGATAGAGCGGTCGGAGGCGTCGCGGAATGAGTTGACGTCGTAGGTAAGCGTGTCACCCCGTACGCTTATCGGGGGCGCCTTTACCGTTACCTCTTTCAGCGCGAATGCCTCCTCCGTGAGAGTGTGTTCTGAGCCGTTCTTGAATTGGCCGAGAGGTATGACGAGCTTTTGGTAGCCTATGCAGGAAAATTGTATTGTGCCCTCGGTCAGAGTACCGGGGTAGGAGAGGGAGAACGTTCCGGTGGCACCGGTCGACGTGTAGGCTACGTTCTTTTCCTCCCGATTTTTTACCGTGATGATTACTCCGGCCACTGGCTCCCCGCCGCGTTCCTTGACCGAGCCGGTGAGAACGACAGCATCGGTCGCTGTCGCCTGGCAATCGGCAGCAAAAAACGGAATAAGAAAAAGCAATATCAGTAAGTATCTTTTCAACGTTATATTAGATATTATGTCGCGGTCTACTCCTTTTCAATCGGATTGAAGAACAGGCGGTTATTGGGTATAGGCTTCCCATCCTTATTTTTGAGTAGAATAGGTGAGCCTGTAACAAAATCTCCGGGATTCAATTTGTATTCTGAAAGAGCTTTGTTGAATTTCTCGCGTGTCGTCCTTATATAATGTAAATTGATTAATCTGAAGTCATTGTTACTATTTCGTATACTGATTGCTTCAAAAATATGTTCATGGTCATCATCCTCGATTTTGAGAATCAGTCCGGGGAGATTTCCAAATTTCCAGGGTCCGTTGTTGAGCGGTATTTTTTCACTATACCAGGCAGTCCAGTTGCGTCCTCGGAAAGATGCGGTTGCTTTATTACATTTATATCCACAAATCACCTGAGTTTCCTCGCCAAGTTTCCATTGTATTTGAGGAGAGGGCTCTTCGTAGACGTAATAATCCATGAAAACTTTATCGTATGATTTAAGAATTCCTGATTGCAGGTCTTTTACTAAACTTTCGAGTGACCATGTTTTAGTTTTGGCAGCCAGGCTGATTAGACGCGAATGTTTAGCCACGGATATGCCGTCGGGATAATCATTTTTGACTATAGAGTCCATCCAATATGCACCGTATGAGGTGTATTGGCTGAAATTATGACCGATTTCTAGTATCTTGAAATATTCGCGGACATCATCCCATACCGGGTCATAAATTTTATGCGAATATATACATTCAATGTAGCTGGTGTCAAGTGGTATTTTTTCAGCAAGCCGGGCAGGCCTGTTGCCATCGCCGGTATAAGTCTGGGCTTGAACGCAAATACAAGTTATAGCAAGTAATAGTAAATATATTTTTTTCATAGCAATGTGATTGTGATGATGAATTGACCGATAGAAGATGTCGCAAAAATAGCCATAATAAATTCATAAATAAAAAGCGGAATTTAGCTGACGCGGTCTACTCCTTTTCAATCGGATTGAAGAACAGGCGGTTATTTGGTATAGGCTTCCCATCTTTCCTTTTGAGCAAAACAGGTGTGCCCGAGATGAAATCTCCGGGATGTAAATTGAAGTCGGCAAGCGCCTTGTCATATCTTTTACGGGTCGTTTTCAGATAGTTTCTTTTGTGAAGGGAGAAAATGTTTTTACTTTTTCTGATACTGATTGCTTCAAAAATATGCTCGTGGTCATCATCTTCTATTTTGAGAATTAACCCTGGCAGATTACCAAATTTCCACGGCCCGTTACTGATTGGTAAATCGCAATACCATGCTGTCCAATTGCGGCCACGAAATGTTGCAGTCGCTTTATTGCAATTGTATCCGCATATCTTTTGTGTTTCTTTACCAAGCACCCATTTCATCTGAGGGACAGGTTCATCATAGACATAGTTATCCATAAAAATTTTCCCGATTAATTCAAGTGTGCCTGATTTCAAATCTTTTATTACAGCTCCCGGCTTAGGCTTATTCGCTATACTTAGTTTCCCATATTGGGCTAATGTCAGGCCATTAGGATACTCTCTGTCAATTATAGAATCAATTCGATAATATCCGTATGAAGCAAATTTACTTTTATTCTTACCTATTTCAAGTATTTGGTATGTTTCTTGATCTTCGTCTTTTACAGGGTCGTAAATCCGGTATGAATAGATGCACTCAATGTAACTGGTATCAAGCGGCATTTTTTCTGACATTCTGACAGGAGTATTGCCGTATTCTCCTTCAAAGTGCTGACCTTGCACACAAAGTGCAAGCAATGCAAATAACATAAAACAGATTTTTCTCATAAAAATGTGATTATGAGGGCGTTGTAAAACTGCTAAATTCCTGTCTACGAAGTAGGTTTGTACTGTCTGTGCATCTGATAATTCACTGATAATCAATGTGTGCTTTCCAGACGCACAGACCGTGTATCCCTACTTTTGAAGTTTTACAACACCCTCGATTTTACTTATAAATCATATCTAATAATCCGGTATTCGCCATCTTCAACTCCACAGTAGATTGTATTTAACAACTGGTAGTATTCATCTATCTCCTCGGGCGCATCTATAAAGTATTCATATGATACCGTTATTACTTCTGCACCACAGGCGCCAACCCATTTAACTGTTGCAGATGCTCCGATGATGGCTGCAAGAAAAGCCACTGAACAAATAATTTTCTTTTTCATACGTTTTTAGTTTAATTTAAAAAATAATTATATTGAGATATATCCGGATATACAATAATTTTCTGTAACGAAGGCTATCTGAAATTCTCCCGACTGGTTGAAAAGGAAATCCAAAAATTCCTGTTCTTCATTGAAAGATGCAAGACAAATTTCTGATGTTTCGTTCCATACTTCATAAGTGATTATTTCTTCCGATAGTCCGGCGACAGAAATACCCTCGTGACTAACTGTGCAGTAAATCGGTTTTGGCGGTATGCGTCGTCCCTCAGGTTCTTCTTGCTCGTTGGTCCATGTTGTATTGTTCGGTTCTTTTCGCATAGTGACAGTGTAAGAGACATTGTCCGCGGCTAAAACAGAAACCGGAAACATTATACAATTCAATAACATTGAGAGGAGAGCGGTGCAGAAAAATCTTTTCATATAATTTATATTTTTGTCCATTTGGGTCGTGGCAAAATTAGGGATAAAAGATCCAATCTGTTGCAAAAAATAATGCGGAAAAAATGCGGAAATGCAATTTTGGCTATACCGCATTTTTACCGCATCCTATAGAAATTGCTCATAATAAACGTATTATGTGGTCGATGACTTTGGTGCCTATTTTTTCTCCAAAAATCTTAATAGAGAGAGTGGCTCTGCGGGATACAATGGCGCTTCTCGTGCGACCCAATAGAGTCGCCATTTGTGATGGTTGAATATGGCATTTAATTAACAACGCAGTATGATAATCTATCGTGGTCAAATGGCTTTGCACTAATAACTGAAGATTATTTTTGAAATCAGGGGACGACTTGATTATTGTTTCCTCTAATCCTTCCCAGAAAATGTCGTCGTGTGATATAATTTTTTCATCCTTTATATATTCCAAAAGTTTGTTGTAAACATCAGAATCGAGAATAGTTTTGCTGAGAGGCATGTCGCCATTTTTATAGTAGATTGACAATAATTTATCCTTTAGTTTCTCTCGGAGTTCCGCTTCGTCTTCAATATTATTGGTCGAGTTTAAATTGTGGTTGCTCGCAGATATGTTTTCATTCAGTTTGTCTATGTTGTTAAGGGCAATATGCAGTTTAAGCAAGGTCTTTTTTGTCTTGTTTTTATAGTATAGAATGGTAACCGCTAAAATAAAACATAAAAAAGAAATCCCGAAAATGCATTTTATAAGTCGGGCGCTAAATGTCTCGGCTTTTTCCCGTTCTCTTTCGTGCAGTTGATAGTTATAAAAATTTTGTTCATTTATAGCCAGTTGCATTTCATTACTGTCATAATAATTTTCAAGATATTCGCGATACTCCGAAATATATTTATGTATGGTGTCGAGTGGAATAAAATTTCGTAGTTCAGGTGATAATAGTGTTTGATATGCAGTGCCTTTGTTAAGAGAACTTTCTAAATGGAGGAGTTGATATGCATAAATATAAGCTGTGTCCAATATTTCGTTCTCAAGATAGATTTTAGTAGCGTACGCTAATGCATTATTACGTGACATTGGACTTACTGAATCAATAGATTCACGTATCAATACAAGGGCAGAATCTAATTTCCCTTGTTGAAATTTTATTTCAGCCAGTGCCATTTTTGATTTTGCCTTAATGGATGACGGCAAATTAGAACTAAAATTTAGCGCTTTGTTTAATAAGAGTTCGGCACGGTCGAATTCTCTTGCCCTTCGGTATGTTCCGCCTAACAGTTGGATGTCATAGACCATATTGAGAGTGTCACGGAGTTGGTCGCCGATAGCAATCGCTTCTTCTATGTAGGGTACGGCCTCGTCGAAGAGATTGATGCTTGTCAGCAACCGGCCTGTCTGGCTGAGAATATTTGCTTTCAGGTTAAGGTTGGGAGAATCCTCGGGGAAATTGTCCAATGCCTGATGGAAATATTGGAGCGCAGTCGGAGTGTCACCCATATCGGCATATACTCTTCCGCCGTAATATAAGGCTTCGAAGTATAGTTTGTCATCTTTGTCGGAGTAATAGTCGATAACCTTGAGAATGGTTGTGTCGGATGAATGCCTGATATAGTTTTTATCCTGAGCTTTGATTTTCAGGAAGTCAAGATAATATCGGTCAGCTTCCGCAAATGTCGGTCGGGCGATGCTGTCGATACTGTCAAGAAGTGCCGGCGCCTCTTCGGGCGATTCTGCGATAATGGCATCGATGTTCGTAAGCCTTTTGTCGTGTTCCCGTGGCGAACAGCCAATCATTAAGACTAAGGAGGTCAGGATTAATATATGATATATCATTTTTTTAATGCGTATCGTTTCTTTTGTTAAGCAAAGATAGTGATTTTATTTTAATCTGAAAGAAACGACGCGATGTATGGGGAATGGGGCGGGGGCGTCTCGCCCCCGTGGTATTCTTCTTCATATCGCAAGAAATTACCACGGGGGCGGGACGCCCCCGCTCCATATTATTTCCCCGACAGCATTTTGTCGATGGCGGCGGCGGTGTCGCGCCCCGATGCTATGCAGCGTACCACGAGCGATGCGCCTGTCGAGGCGTCGCCGGCAGCGAATACCTTGTCGACGCTGCTGCGGTGCGAGGCATCGACCTTGACATTCTTGCGGGCGTCTTTCTCCACGCCGAGCTGTTCGAGCAATCCCTCCTCCACGGGGTTGGTGAATCCCATCGCGAGAAGCACGAGGTCGGCCTTGATGACTTCCGTCTTGCCGGTGTGCACGAGGTTCATGCGACCCGTTGCGGGATCTTTTTCCCATGCCACTTCCTCTACCTCTACTTCGGCCACTTTGCCGTCGCGGCCGCGGATTGCGCGGGTGTCGAGAAGCCAGCGGCGCTCGCATCCCTCTTCGTGCGATGACGACGTTTTCAATATCACGGGCCAGTAGGGCCACGGGGTTGCGGGATTTTCTCCTACCGGCGGCTTCGGCATGATTTCAATCTGCGTCACCGACTTGCAGCCCTGACGGTGCGAGGTGCCCACGCAGTCGCTTCCCGTGTCGCCGCCGCCGATTACAAGCACATGCTTTCCTTTGGCGGTGATGCGTTCGCCGGCGGGAATGTCGGCCCCGGCGTTGACGCGGTTCTGCTGCTGGAGCAGTTCGAGGGCGAAATGCACGCCCTTGAGGTCGCGTCCCTCGACATTGAGGTCGCGGGGTACGCCCGAGCCTATCGCCACGCATACGGCGTCATAGTCACGCAGTATGTCGGCGGCAGGTATATCCTTGCCTACTTCCACGTTGTAGCGGAATTCGATGCCCTCCTGTTCGAGCAGGGCGATGCGGCGGTCGATGACACTCTTGTTGAGTTTGAAATCGGGTATGCCGAAGCGGAGCAGTCCGCCGGCAGCCTCGCTTTTCTCGAACACTGTCACCGAGTGTCCCTTGCGGTTGAGGCGGTTGGCGCAGGCGAGTCCCGCAGGACCCGAACCTATCACGGCCACACGCTTGCCTGTACGCTTGGCGGGGACATGGGGCGTGACGAATCCCTCGAGAAACGCGCGCTCCACGATGGCGCATTCGTTCTCGCGGATGGTGACAGGCTCATGCTGTTTGTTGAGCACGCACCCTTTCTCGCACAGCGCCGGACATACGCGGCCCGTGAATTCGGGGAAGTCGTCGGTGGCGGTCAGCAGGGCGTAGGCTCCCTTGATGTCGTTTTTGTAGAGGCGGTCCTGCCATTCGGGCTGTTTGTTGCCAAGCGGACAGCTCCAGTGGCAGAACGGTACGCCGCATTCCATGCAGCGCGATGCCTGCAGGCGGCGGTCCTCCGGATTGAGAGTCTGCTCCACTTCGCCGTAGTCGCGTATACGGTCGGCGATAGGACGGTAGCCGGCCTCTTTTCTATTTATAGTCAGAAATGCTTTAGGATTTCCCATATTGTTTTTTCGTTTATGAGGGGGTAATTACGTTTATGTACGCGGTTGAAAACCGCGTCTACTATATATCCGATTGTCAGTGAGGTCTGGGTAGTAGCCGCGGTTTTTAACCGCGGGGGACTGAATTCTGACACTCCTGAGAAAATCTGTCAGTCACGTTCGAGGCTTGCGATTTTGCGCTGCAACGACTCCATCTTTTCATCGTGGAGCACCTTCTTGTATTCGATAGGTATCACCTTGATGAACTGGCCCACATATTCGTTCCAGTTGTCGAGCATGCGTCCGGCAAGCGGGCTGTGGGTGTGCTTGTAGTGGTTGGAGATGAAGCGGTAGAGCTCGCGGTTGTCGCTCATGTCCTCGATGAGCGAGAGTTCGACCATCTCCATATTGCAGTAGTAGTCGAAATCGCTGTCGGGATTCCATATATAGGCTACGCCGCCGCTCATGCCGGCCGCGAAGTTGCGTCCCGTCGAGCCGAGCACTACGGTGCGTCCGCCCGTCATGTACTCGCAGCAGTGGTCGCCCACGCCTTCCACCACGGCTATGGCGCCTGAATTGCGCACGCAAAAGCGTTCGCCCACGCGGCCGTTGATGTATATCTCGCCCGAGGTGGCACCGTAGAGCAGCGTGTTGCCGGCGATGATGTTCTCTTCGGGAGCGAATGTCGAGCCGGCCGGGGGAACGATGACGATTTTACCGCCTGACAGTCCTTTGCCTACGTAGTCGTTGGCGTCACCTTCGAGGCGGAACGAGATGCCGTGGGCGAGGAATGCGCCGAAACTTTGTCCGGCCGAGCCTTTGAAAGTGACCGAGATTGTATTGTCGGGCAATCCGTCGTTGCCGTATTTCTTGGCTACGACACCCGAGAGCATCGCGCCGACCGAACGGTCGGTGTTGGTGATGGGGAAGTCGAGTTCGACCGGCATGCCGCTCTCGATGGCCGGATAGGCGCGGCTTATCATCTTGCGGTCAAGCACGTTGGCGATGTCATGCTCCTGCGACGTGACATTGATGATGGCGTTCTTGTGCGACTCCTCGGGGGTGTATATGATGCGTGAGAGGTCGATATGCGCGGTCTTGGGTGTCACGCATCCCGCTTTCACGGTGAGCAGGTCGCTGCGGCCTATGATTTCATTGAGCGAGCGGTAGCCGAGTTCGGCGAGTGTCTCGCGTATCTCCTGGGCGAGGAATTTGAAGAAGTTGATTACGTATTCCGAACGTCCCACGAACCGGCGGCGCAGCTCCTCGTTCTGCGTGGCTACGCCCACGGGGCACGTGTTGGTGTGGCATTTGCGCATCATCACGCAGCCGAGCACTATCAGGGCGCTGGTGGCGAAGCCGTATTCCTCGGCTCCGAGCATCGACATGATGATGACGTCGCGGGCGGTCTTGAGCTGGCCGTCGACCTGCAGTTTCACCTGTCCGCGCAGGTTGTTGAGCACGAGTGTCTGCTGCGTTTCGGCCAGACCGATTTCCGAGGGGAGTCCCGCATAGCGTATCGAGCTTGCGGGTGAGGCTCCCGTACCCCCTTCGGCGCCGGAGATGGTGATGAGGTCGCTCTTGGCCTTGGCCACACCGGCGGCGATTGTTCCTACTCCGCTCTCCGACACGAGCTTCACGCTGACGCGGGCGTCGGGGTTCACGTTCTTGAGGTCGAAGATGAGCTGGGCGAGGTCCTCGATTGAATAGATGTCGTGGTGGGGAGGAGGAGAAATGAGTGAGATGCCGGGTATAGAGTGGCGGGTCTTGGCGATAATCTTGTCGACCTTGAAGCCGGGAAGCTGTCCGCCTTCGCCCGGTTTTGCACCCTGGGCTATCTTGATCTGGATTTCATCGGCGTTGACGAGATATTCGGTAGTGACGCCGAAACGTCCCGATGCCACCTGCTTGATTGCCGAGCGTGCCGAAGTGCCGTCCTCGCGCGGTTTGAAGCGGGCTGCGTCCTCGCCACCCTCGCCGGTGTTGGAGCGTGCGCCGATGGCGTTCATCGCGATGCCGAGAGCCTCGTGGGCTTCACGCGAAATCGAGCCGAACGACATGGCGCCCGTCACGAAGCGGCGCATGATGTCCTCGATGGGTTCAACCTCGTCGACAGGTATAGGCGTGCCTTTCTTGAAGTCGAGGAAGTCGCGGATGAATATCGGATTGGGCTTGTTGTCGACAAGCGATGTGAATTCCTTGAATTTCTTGTAGCTGCCGAGGCGCGTGGCTATCTGCAGCGTGGCTATCGTCTCGGGGTTCCATGCGTGCTGCTCGCCGTCCTTGCGGAATGAGTACTGGCCGATATGGCGTATGGGAGCTTCGGTGTCGTAGTCGGCCGAGAACGCTTCGGCATGGTCGGCTATGATTTCGCGCTGGAGGTCGGCCATGTCGATACCGCCGATTTTGGAGATGGTCTCGCCGAAATATTTGCGTGTGATTTCCTCGCCTATGCCTATTGCCTCGAAAAGCTGTGCGCCTTTATAGGAGGTGAGGGTGGAGATACCCATTTTCGACATGACTTTGAGCAGGCCCTTGTCCACGGCCTTGATGAAGTTCTTCTCGGCGGTGTGGAAGTCGAGCTGTATCTCCTTGCTCTTGACGAGGCTGTCGATGACGGCGAAGGCAAGATAGGGGTTGACGGCGCTCGCTCCGTAGCCCGACAGGAGGGCGAAATGCATCACTTCGCGGGCGTCGGCAGTCTCGACCACGAGCGCTGTCTGCACGCGTTTCTTGCGGTCGATGAGGTGATGGTGCACGGCCGATGTGGCGAGCAGCGAGGGTATGGGCGCATGCGTCTCGTCGGTGTCGCGGTCGGAGAGCACGATGTAGTTGCACCCTTCGTCGACGGCTTTTTCCGCTTCCTCGCACAGACGTTCTATCGCTTTTTCAAGCGCGTCGCTGCCGCCGTTAATGTCAAATGTCATCGACAGCTTGTGAGTGTTGAAACCCTTGTAGCGCAGGTTGCACAGTATGTCGAGCTCCTGGTTGGTGATGATGGGACGCTTCAGTTCCACCATCTTGCAGAGCTCGGGAGCCGGATTCATCAGATTCATGTTGATGGCGCCGATGTAGCTGTCGAGGCTCATCACAAGCTCCTCGCGCAGCGGGTCGATAGGCGGGTTGGTCACCTGCGCGAAGTGCTGGCGGAAGTAGTTGAAGAGCAGTTGAGGTTCGTTCGACAGCACGGCAAGCGGAGTGTCGTTGCCCATCGAGTTGACCGGCTCCTTGGCGTCGACCACCATCGGCGTTATTATTTTTTCGATTTCCTCGCGGTGGTAGTTGAATGCGCGCAGCAACCGCGGGAAGTTCTCGGTGTCGTTGTTGACCTTGCGTCCCGATATTATCTTGTCGAGCTTGATGCGGTTCTTGGCAAGCCAGTCGCGGTAGGGGAATTCGCCGGCAAGCATCTCTTTGAGCTGTGCGTCGTAGAGCACCTCGTTGTTCTCCATGTCGACCATGAGCATCTTGCCCGGACGCAGACGTCCTTTCTTCTTCACCTCGCCGGCATCGAACGGCAGCACGCCGATTTCCGACGCTATGACCATCGTGTCATTGTTGGTGATGACGTAGCGGGCGGGGCGCAGACCGTTGCGGTCGAGCATGCCGCCGGCGTAGCGTCCGTCGCTGAACAGCAGGGTGGCAGGGCCGTCCCATGCCTCCATCAGGATGGAGTGGTATTCGTAGAACGCCTTCAGTTCGGGCGAAATCGGGTTCTTGTCGTTGAAACTTTCCGGCACGAGCATCGCGAGCGCGTGGGGAAGCGTCATGCCTCCCATCACGAAATATTCGAGCACGTTGTCGAGCGATGCCGAGTCGCTCATGCCCGGCTGTATGATAGGCGTCATGTCGTTGTCGCCGAACGCTTCGGGATGGAGCATGCACTCGCGCGCCTTCATCCACAGGCGGTTGCCGCGTATGGTGTTGATTTCACCGTTGTGTCCGAGCATGCGGAACGGCTGAGCCAGCGCCCATGTGGGGAACGTGTTGGTCGAGAAGCGCGAGTGTACCAGTGCCATGGCCGTGGTGAAGTGCGGATTCATCAGGTCATGGAAATAGTAGCGCAGCTGCAGTGACGAGAGCATGCCCTTGTATATAATGGTCTTTGACGAAAGAGACACGATATAGAATGCCTCCTTGCCGGGCACGTTGCTTTGCTCGATTTTCTTCTCGATGCGTTTGCGCAGTATGTATAGCTTCGGTTCGAGAGGCTCGTTGGTGGCCTCGTCGGCAATGAAAATCTGTTTGATGTCTGGTTCGGCGGCGCGTGCCACACGACCGAGCTGGTCGGAGTTGACGGGCACATCGCGCGGCGGAAGGAACGACAGCCCCATGGCGATAGTCTCGCGCTCGATGATGTCGAAAATCATCTGTCGGGCCTCGTCGTTATCTTTCGGCAGGAACACCAGACCGGAACCGTAGCGACCCTTCTCCGGCACTGCAATGCCCTGAAGTAGGATAAATTCGTGGGGAATCTGTACCATTATGCCCGCACCGTCGCCGGTCTTGGGGTCGGCGCCCTCGGCACCGCGGTGCACCATGTGTTCAAGCACCTGAAGTCCTTTTTCAACAAGTTGATGTGATTTGACACCGCGGATATTGACAAGCAAACCGACACCGCAGGCGTCCTTCTCATAATCGGGACTGTAAAGTCCCTGAGGTAGAGGCAAACCTTTCTGCATATCTTTTACCTTAAATTAGTGAGCCGCGCCATAAATAACAGGCGCAACACTCAAGCCATCATTTATAATTACCCTGCAAATATAATCATTTTGCCGCAAATACAAGTAAAAACACAGAAAAAATCCACAAAATAACACCATAAAATAACAAAAGTGTATAATTGCGTGTTTCTTATGTTGGATTATAAACTGCACTACACGACAAAAATTTGAAAACAGCTAAATTTTGATGTTTTCAAATTTTTGTCGTGTAGCGAAGAAATGAATGATATTTTGAATACTAAATGTTGCAGATTAATGACCGGGGTATATTTCTAAATTTCTGAGTGCCACTATTTGTTGTATTTTTCGTTCACTATCTATCGCTTTGGAGATATTTCCTCCTGGCAAGTTAGTTACTACTTTAATACCTGGTATCAAGGAATCTCCTGTAAATAATTTCTTCCCAATCATCCATGTAATGCAACTCGGGCTATGTCCTGGGGTAAATATGGCTCTTGCTGTCAGACTATTACTGAAAACGATTTCATCTCCGTCATCAACTGTTACAATATTATCGCGACGGTTGAAAATAAATGGCGTTTCATGATAGGCTGACAGATTTTTCTTAGAGTCGGCCAACATATCGCAGCCATAGCTATTGGTATAAATTTTGATATCGGGAGATAAATTTAGTAAATTATTTAATCCATATATATGGTCATAATGTGCATGGGTCAATAATACTCCAGAAATAAAATTTGCAATATCGGCAAATTGGTTTACGTCCCCACAGTCTACTAATAGTTTTTGCTCTATTGTTCCCAAAATATAGGTGCGCGACGAAAAAAAAGAATTGATGACCGTCGAAACATCCATAAGTTATACCTCCACAATGTCTGAAATTTTCAAGTCTTTGAATGGCACTATAGCTGACGCCCAGGTCATACCTACTCCAAATGCACTCAAAAGCAGTTTTTTATCACCTGACATTCTGCCATTGAGTTGATCTGCTATTGTAAGTGGAACAGATACCGATGACGTATTTCCGTATTTTTCCACGGTTGACGGTATTTTTGCAGAATCAAGATGTAATTTTTTTGCAAGATAATGATTTATAAAGTTGTTGGCTTGGTGAAAGACACAATAGTCCAGTTCTTCTATTGATGTGCCGGAATAGGAGAGTAATCGCCTAATGTCTTTCGGTATTTCCGTTATTACGAAATTGAATACATCACTGCCGTTCATATATCCTTGTTCTTCCGATCGGATGTTGCCGTATTCATCAACAACCTTTTCTTTTACAGTTTCCATAGAGGATGGCATTCTGTAACCCCCGGCATTGATTTTTATCAAGTCGCCACGTGAACCATCCGAATTAAGAGAGAAAAAACTTTTCCCGAATTTGTCATTACGTTCAACAAGGGCTGCAACACCACCGTCGCCGAACAGGAATGCAGTGCGTCTGTCTTTGGGAGAATATACTTTCGACCTGGTCTCTCCGTCCAAAATCAACGCTTTTTTAAAATTACCCGAGGACATCATGGAAAACGCCACTGACATCCCGTAAAGAAATGCAGAACATCCAAGATTTATATCAAAAGCTACGGTTGAGTTGGATAATCCGAGCCGATCCTGTAAAAGTACAGAGGTAGCAGGCATTCGGTAGTCGGGAGTTTGCGAAATAAATATTAGCAAATCAATATCAGCCTTGTCAATATTATTATCCATAATAAGCCGTTCGGCTGCGGCAAAACATAAATCAGACGAACATGTTTTATCATCGGCAAACCTGCGCTGATATATCTCTATTTTATCAACAACAAGTTTTACCTGATCCTTATCAAAATAACGCGTATAATTATAATTATCTATTATAGTACTTGGTATGGCAGCGCTTAGCGCTGACACACCAACACCGTTAAATGTCAGATAAGCCATCTATTACAATTTAAATTAAAGAAATGCCACCGTCAATAAACAGACTTGTTCCCGTTACCCATGATGAAGCATCGCTAAGCAGATATATTGCCCCATTCGCTACATCTTCAGTCTTACCATATCTCCCACAAGGATAGCGACTGGCATCTTCCTGTAGTTGCTCTTCTGTCAATGTCCCCCTGTGTATTAGAGGTGTATCTATCATTCCTGGACAAATACAATTTACTCTTATTCGTCGTATAGCGTATTCCAGTGCACAATATTTTGAGAAGGAATTGAGTGCGGCCTTTGTTGCTCCATATACAGAAGTTCCAGGAGAGATATTGGTAATTCCTGCGATAGAATCTATAATGACGATTGAAGCTCCCTTTTTAGCCTTTTTATTTTTATATAACAGTCTTAGTAACTCGGCCGAGGAAAAGAAATTGATGTTGAATACATCGCTCATTTTGTCTGGAGTAGAGAATTGCACTGGCCGAGTCAAACCTCTACCTGCACTCAAAACGGCTCCGTCAATTTCTGTAATTTCTGAAACAATACATTTAATCTGTTCAGTATCGCATAAATCCGCTCTTATTGCAGAATGCCCTTCCCCGATAAGATTTGACAACGTTTCATTAAGTCTTTGCTCGTCTCGGCCAGTTATGATAATTTTTGCTCCCATCTTTGAGCAGTCAATTGCAATCTGTCGTCCTATACCAGAGGACGCTCCGGTGACAAGAATTGTTTTACCGGTAAGCGAAAACGGGTTATAACAAGTGTTCATCGCTGTTTACTTCTACAAGATTTGATATTATAAGATTTTTCGTTTTGAATGCAATTGTACCCCATGATAATCCTACACCAAAACCGCAACATATAAAGGATGTTTCTTTTATGTCGGCCTTTCCTTTTAATTGGGAAACTATTGTTAGCGGAATTGAGGCAGAACTTGTGTTGCCAAAATGAGACATACACATTGGAGCCTTGGCCGGATCAATTTTTAATTTGCTGATAATCTTGTCATTCATCTTGCAATTTGCTTGATGGAAGATAAAATAATCACAGTCTAAATAATTGAATGAATATTTTTCAGCAAGTTTTTTTACTGATTTTGGAGCAGTTGATATACCAAAAGAGAATACATCCATTCCATTCATGCGAGTTTGGAATCCATTGTAAAATTTCCCGTCAATTTCTTCTACATTAAATTGGTCTGGCGTCATAAGGTTACGAGTCCCGCCATATGGTTTTATTATGGCGTTATATCCTGCACCGTCTGTTCCAAAATGGCATTTAAGACCATCGTTTCCTTCGTCATACTCAATTGCAGTTACTGTACCAGCATGTCCGAACAAGGGATCGCCGGTATTGCTAAGTACATATTGTGGTCGTGCGTCCCCACAGCATAAGAGAGCTTTTCTTATGTCCCCATTCTGCATGAGGCCGGCTATAGTGCTCATTCCATATGTCCAGCCTGAACAACCGAGTTGTATATCCTCGGCATAGCATTCTTTTGTCAGACCCAGTTTATTCTGAAGTATGCAAGCCGTGGCTGGTAATATAAAGTCAAGAGATTGTGAGACCATAATGATTGCATCGATATCCTCTGGTTGCCAATTCAGGTCACACATAAGCTGTTTTGCGGCTTTAAAACATAGGTCAGAGGTTGTAAGATTACCATCAAAACGACGCTCTATCACTCCTGTCGTAGCAACAAAATCTTTATTTTCGTAATTTGGAGATATTCGTTCCTTTGCAGTGAGATTGTTTACGATATTAGTAGGGACGCCAGCGGAAATGCCGGCGACCCTGATGTTTTTGAAATGAAAGAATGCCATTATGCTTTGGATGCTACTTTGTTAAAAAGATCTTCTACGGTCACAGCGTTTTTAATGTCATCACCTTTAAGTGCAATATCATATTCTTCGTCTACCATCGCGAGCACGGACAATGCAGTTAATGATGACCATTCTTCGAGATTTTTGAATTCAGTTTCAGCTTGAATCGCTTCAGGAGCAGTCTCTTCAAACTGTTCTGCAAATTTTTTGATAAAATCGTTTAGTTCCATTCTTTTAAATTTTAATTATTGTATAATAAAATGAATTATGCCTTATGGATAATAAATTTTATATTGTTAATCTGCTCAAACTCCTGTTAAATTTTTTTTGCCGGGATTCCAAATACAGTTGTATCGGGCATTACATTACGCAACACTACGCTTGCGGCTCCAACTACGGAGTTTTCTCCTACTTTTTTATGTGGCAAAATATTGGCTCTTGGATGCAATGTTACGCATTTACCTATATGAACACCTCCACCAAGAAATGTAAACGCTCCCAAGTGACTACAGTCATCAATGGTGACATCATGGCCAATATTAGTATAAGCACCGCAATAAACGTGTTTGCCAATCTTTACATCGGGTGATATTGTGGATAATGAGTTGATAATACATCCATCTCCAATTATTGTATTTTGTCCTATGAAAGCTTTTGGAGATATTAATGAAATGAATTTACCTCCCTTGTTCTCAATAATTTCTGTGTAATGCTTTACCCATTTAGGCTCTCCTAATGCACAGATAAACACATCGTCATTCTTTGGTATATAATTTTCTGCAGAAGATATTATTGGAGGATATCCCATATATCCATCGAGTGCGTCCATCTTGTCATCAAGGAATCCTCTACATTCAATTTCTCCAAGGGTTTCTTTGCATGGCTGAAACAATCCATAAGTTTCGCGTCCGCATCCTCTTGCTCCAATTATGTATAAATGTTTCATGTCTTAATATGAGTTCAGCTTCGGATCCCTGATAAACTCTCGTTATTTGATAGTGTCAGAGTGAAGCGTTATCCCGATTTTCGGACAGATTCTCCTTGGCCCAGAGATTATTGCCCTTAAGTTTAACATTGGCCAAGCGTACTTCTAAATTTAGTTTTAGTGTCAAAATTGACAGTGATTGTTTAAAACTAAGGTTTTAAGCACGTGATTTTATTTGAATTCAAATTTCAGGTGTTTTGGAACATTAAACTGAACACCCCAATAAATAGCCTGTTATTTTTTATGCCCGTTCATGACCGCCTCTTATAAAGAAACGGATTTATGGTTTGCAAAGATAATAAAAATGTCTGAATATATAGCAAAAGACAGTATATTTCACGTAATTAAAAGATTGGCATCATACTTACTGTAATGTTTTGACAATAAAGTAAATTTAGAAAATTTTCTTATCTAAGAACCATAATTTGTTGATACTTAGTAGTATATTCATTATAATCCGTTTCTTTATAAGAGGCGGTCATGAACGGGTATAGAAAATAACAGGCTATCTCTTAGAGTGAGGTCCTCCGGCTTCAATATCGAAGACAATTGCTTGTACGACATTTAATGTATCACAACCTGTCTCCATAGTCTACGTGGCTTTGGCTTTGTCATAGATGGTTTGGAGTCACATGGATATAAACTTTAATAAAATCAGAGTATATAAACATGTTCATCTGGCAAAATCATTTGTCAAGATGAACTTAAGAAAATAGACTATGTCTTGCATAGGCCTTCACGACAAATAGATTTTGATTCTCTCAATTTCTTGTCATGAATTAAAAATGAATTTATAAGATGAAAAATCTCTTGATAATTGGAGCCAGAGGACTGGGGCGAGAAGTATATGATTTGTCCTGTTCATGTCAAGGTTACGAATCTGAATTTATTGTAAGAGGATTCCTTGACGATAACGTTGATGCATTAAAAGGATTAAATGGATATCCGCCCATTATATCGAGTGTTGAAAATTATGTACCTCAAGATGGCGATATATTTGCTTGTGCATTGGGTAATCCCATACACAAAAAAAAATATGTAGAGATTATTCTTGAAAAAGGAGGAGAATTTATTAATTTAATTCATCCTTCGGCTCATATAGGACAGAATTGCAAACATGGCAAAGGGCTGATTATGTTTAATAATTCCCATATAGGTCAAGACGTGCGATTGGGCGATTTTGTCACATTCGACGGACAAGGATCTGTAGGACATGATTGCCACATAGGCAACTATACTCATATTGGAGCTCAATCATCCGTAGCGGGTTTCTGTATGATTGCTGATTGCGTGACGATAAATCCGGGAGCACATATTATTCCCCACTGCCAAATAGGCGAAAATGCGGTAATAGGGATAGGGAGCATTGTCATAAATAAGGTCAGGCCGAATACTACTGTATTTGGGAATCCTGCAAAAAAGATAGATTTGTAAAAACTGGGAAAATTAAAATTATAAAGATATGGAACTGAATGAATTTATTGAAAAATTTGCCGATATCCTTGAGGATATTGATGTAGAGTCACTATCACCTGCGACTAAATTCCACGAATTGGATGAATGGTCAAGCCTGGAGGCTCTTTGCGTGATATCTATGGCTGCTGATGAGTATGGCGTACAGATTTCAAATGCAGACCTTAAGGCATCGGAAACGATTGAGGATTTGTTTAATCTGATTGTGTTAAAGAAAAAATAAGTTCCTGATGAAAATTAATCTTATTGAATGCCTCGAAGAAACGGTTAAACGCACCCCCGACCGGATTGCTGTTGTTGAAAATGAGCGTTCGGCAGATTTCAAGACATTAAACCGTAATGCCTACGCCGTAGCGCATAGAATCTGTGAAGCTGGCATTGACGTCAATCGCCCTGTTGCAGTCTTTCTTGGCAAAAGCATTGAAAGCATCACCGCAAATCTCGGAATACTTATTGCCGGTGATTTCTATATGAATCTCGACATAAAGACACCGGCCGAAAGAATCCGTAATATACTGAATCTCATCAATCCTGCTGCAATCATAAGCGATGAAAAGCATTTCAATCTGATTAACGAAATTATTCCGGACAATATCAAATATATTGATATTGACAAATTAAGCGTCGATTCAGATGTTAGGAAAAGCAGGATAGACAAGCGTAGGTCACAATTGATAGATACTGATCCGTCATGCATCATCAATACATCTGGTTCTACCGGAACTCCTAAGGGTGTTGTACTCAACCATCGCAGCTTCTTTGATTTCATAGAATGGAGTCTGGATACATTTAACTTCGGAGAAGAGATGATAATGGGGTCGCTGTCGCCTATGGTATTTGATATTTACAGCTATGAGCTTTGCATGCTTATGACCAAAGGCGCGACGCTTGTCGTAATTCCGGATACACTGTCGGCCTTCCCCGCCAAGATACTGGATATACTGAATAAATACAGCGTTAATTTCATCTTCTGGGTTCCGACTATCATGGTCAATATCGCTAATATGGATCTGTTGTCGGCCTTTAAACTTGACTGCTTGCGCACAGTATGGTTCGCTGGCGAGGTATTCCCTACCAAGCAATTCAATTACTGGCACAGGCATCTTCCCGAGGTAACGTTTGCCAATCTATACGGACCCATAGAAATAACTCTCGACTGCACGTATTTTATAGTTGACCGTGAGATACTAGATGAGGAGCCTATTCCAATAGGCAATGCTTGTCGAAATACATCCATTCTTATTCTTGATGAGAATGACAGGCTTATCTCTGAGTCGGGCAAAGAGGGCGAACTATGCGTCAGAGGGTCATCCTTGGCAATGGGATATTACAATAATCCTGAAAAGACGGCTGCTGCCTTTACTCAAAATCCACTTAACAACAGTTATCCTGAAACCATCTACCGTACCGGCGACATAGTCACATATAACGAACGTGGTGAAATAGTGTTTGTAGGACGTCGGGATAATCTGATAAAACACATGGGATACCGCACTGACTTGGGCGAAATCGAGCATATCATAATCAATAAACTCAAGTTAGTGAAAAACGGGTGCATCTGCTATAATACTCAGGCCAAGAAAATTGTGCTTTATTACGAAGCAGAGACCGAAATCTCCCCGGCTGATTTCAGGAAAGCAATCGGCACAGAATTACCCAAATACATGCTTCCTACAGAATTTGTCTACGTAACTGAATTAAAGCGAAACACTAACGGCAAAATCGACAGACTGCATTACCGAAATATTACAAACAAAAAGTAACATGGAAGATAAAGTACTTAATATCATTAATGAAATACTTGAGTCAAAGGATTTGAACAAACTAAATTCTCTGTCTGAACAATTAAGCCTTCGAGATGATCTCGGTCTAAGTTCATTTGACCTGGCAGAACTTACTGTAAAACTTGAAGATGAATTTGATATAGATATATTCGAGGACGGATTAGTAAATACTATCGGCGAAATTTATGTCAAACTAAAGAAATGAACGATATATTTCTAAAGAATGGCAATTCGACTAAAACTTATCATGAATTGGTCGAGGCCATAAACAGTTCTGAATTTTATTATCCCGTTATCCGAACAAATGATATTTTTGAATTATTCAAAAATATCATTATTGGAGTAATCTATAACCAAGAGCTGACATTGTTGGACTCTGACATTTCTTCCAATGAAATTGTCGAGATAGACTCTAATCTAATAAACCATAAGAAATACCTAAATCAGGTAATATCAGTTTCATTGGAAGTCATTATGCAGAAGATAATGGTATCTGATGCATCAATAACGATATTCACTTCAGGGACAACCGGACAGCCCAAAAAAGTCAGCCATTCAATTCATAACCTGATTCGATCAGTACGCACTGGCATTAATCATAAAGACGATGTCTGGGGATTTGCATATAATCCTACCCACATGTCTGGATTACAAGTATTCTTTCAAGCTATACTAAACAAGAATTCTATTGTGAATATATTCGGGCAACAACGTACAGATGTCCTTGCAAGTTTAAAAGCGAATGAAGTAACACATTTATCTGGGACTCCGACATTCTTCCGCCTATTGTTGCCTACTGATATTGTAATTGATAGTATCAAAAGAGTGACATTCGGAGGAGAGAAATCAGACCAAAAATTATATGATAACGTTCTTCACATGTTCCCCAACGCAAAAATTACAAATGTTTATGCCTCTACAGAAGCAGGCTCGCTTTTTGCGGCAAAGAATGATTGTTTTCAGATACCGAACAGTTTATTAAGTCAAATAAAAATTGACGATGGAGAACTTTTAATACATAAGTCACTTTTAGGACATTCTGACAGCTTTACATATAAAGGTGATTATTACTGCTCAGGAGACATTATTGAATGGGTTGATCAGGAAAAAGGTCTATTCAGATTTAAAAGCCGTAAGAATGAGATGGTCAATGTCGGAGGTTATAAGGTAAATCCTGCCGAGGTCGAGGATTTAATATCAAGTATGGATGGCATTAGGCAAGTCGTTGTTTACGGCAAACCGAACTCTATTCTTGGGAATGTGTTATGTGCTGATATCCAACTCGAAAATGGTGTCAATATCAAAGAAACAGATATTAGGAAAAAATTACGTGATAGGCTACAGGATTTTAAAATTCCACGAAGAATAAAATTTGTAACAGAATTCTCTGTAACAAGAACAGGAAAAATCAAAAGGATATGAATTATTTAGTAACCGGGTGTTCCCGAGGGGTGGGACTTGAAATATGCAGAAGCCTTCTCTACGAAGGGCATACAGTATATGGCATAGCACGTACACATACCCAAGAATTTGAAGCACTTGAGAATCAATATAATGAAAGGCTCCATTTCAAGAGTGTTGACTTATCTGACTGCGATTCTGTTCAAAAGACGGTTTTTAAAGAATTCATTACAAATTCAATTATTCTGAACGGATATGTGAATAATGCAGCAATGGCATATGATGACATTGTTACCAATATTAATTTAGCACGATTACGCAAGATGTATGACATCAATGTCTTTACCCCCATGCTGCTGACAAAATATGCGATAAGGAATATGATATTGCATCGTACTAAAGGATGTATAGTCCATATTTCTTCAATAAGTGTTCATACCGGCTACAAAGGATTAGCCATGTATGCATCGAGCAAAGGTGCAATCGAAGCTTTTTCCAAGGATACAGCTCGTGAATGGGGGGAACTTGGTATTCGTTCGAATGTTGTCGTTCCCGGTTTTATGGAAACAGCCATGAGTTCAACATTGAGTGAATCGCAGAAGGAACGAATATATAATCGAACGTCCCTAAAAGCTGCGACCTCAATAAAATCCGTAGCTGAAACAGTATCTTTCCTTTTATCCGATAAAGCCAGTTCAATAACAGGCCAAAACATACATGTTGACAATGGAACAATTTAATGGACCAATTTCTCAAAAAAAGGCCAGGATTCAATCTCTGAAAAGGGATCCCAAGATTTCGAATTATTTCAATCAGGCCATAGAAGATAACGACATTCTGTTACTGTCATCAGTTTCTGCCATCTTATTAAAAAGAGAGAATGATTATTTCCGATGTTTCATTGTATCTTCAGACAGCGAAGATTTAAAAAATTGCTTAATACAACTAAATGATTACCCCCTTGTAATTAATTTCCCTACAAAATCCCCAATTGACTTATTTGCACAGATATTACAGGATGTAGGATTTTCATCTTATAAGAAATATATCAGATTGCATAACACTAAAATAAAGAAGCGAGGAGTACTTTCTCAAATAAATTATGCAGTTGCTGATGATATACCGGATATTCTGGAGATATTGAAGTCAAACTTTGTGGATTTCCTTGACTATTTACCGGACAAAGAAGAATTATCAGGATTAATTTCAAAAAACAACGTAATCGTAAACCGCAATGCTGAGAATAAAGTTATCGGCGTCATGATTTTTGAAATGCAAGGTGTCAAATGCTATTTAAGAGCGTGGCTCGATTTATCAAACAATGGATTAAAATTATTATATGACGTCTATACAATAATGCATGAGACCGGATGTAAATATGCATATTTTTGGGTAGATTCAGAAAACATTAATGTATTGAGAATACACAAGTTGCTATCTGCAGTAGAAGATGGGCTTTATGACTATATTTTCATAAACAATAAATTATTAGAAAGACATGAATAATCAAATCATTTCTATACTTAATGGTATCCGTCCGGAATTTGATTTTTCGGAGGATGTGAATTTTATCGAGGAGGGAATACTCGATTCGTTTGACGTAGTAAGCCTCGTTTCTGAATTGGAAGAAAATTTCGGCATCAATATCAATGGTGTTGATATTTTACCGGAAAATTTCTCTTCAATAGAAAATATCAAATCACTCATCAATAAGAGCGAAAAGAAATAATGGACTTACTGTTCAGAAACAAGCGGATTTCCGGCATCCTCACAATCGTACCTCGAAAGGAAATTTTATTTGAGGACGAAATGGCGAACTTCAGCTTTTCGCCGGCGAAGTCGAAGAAACTTGCTCTCGTCATGGGCTATAAGAAACATCGCATAGCCGATGAAGGGCAGACATCTGCCGATTTTTGCCTTTTCGGACTGGAATACCTAATCAATAACGGACACCTGAAAAAGGAGGAAATAGACGCGTTGCTGTTTGTGTCACAGACTCCCGATTACCAGATGCCGCCTACGAGCAATATAATACAAGGGGAATTAGGCCTCCACACAGATTGTATCTGCATGGATATCAATCAGGGATGTGCCGGATTTGAAATCGGTATGATGCAGGCATTTATGTTGCTTGAACAGCCGGCAATAAAAAAAGTGGTCCTGCTAAATGCCGACGTACTGAGTCAGAAAGTGTCTAAATATGACCGCAACAGCTGGCCATTAGTTGGAGATGCCGCCTCAGTGACCATTGTAGAGAAAAGTGCTGACGACAGCCCCATACAAATGACTGTCAATATGGACGGACGAGGCTGGGACGCGCTTAAGATACCGGCAGGAGGCGCAAGAATGCCCCATTCGGAGGAAACGGCAAAACTTGTTGAAGATGAGGCTGGAAACAAGAGATCGCTCGACAACCTGGTGATGCAGGGTGATGAAGTGTTCAATTTCGTACAACGCGAAGTGCCTCCGATGATAAATCACCTGATGGAGATATCACAAAGCGATTTGTCGGTTGTTGATTGGTTTATGTTTCACCAGCCTAACAAATTCATGCTTAACAAAGTTGCTGATGCTATCGGAGTACCATACGCAAAAATGCCGGCAAATATTGTAGAGAATTTTGGCAATCCGAGCGGTGTAACTGTGCCATTGGCAATCACTTACAATCTTGGCGACGAGCTTTGTCGGAATGAGAAACTTTTGTGTATGGCCGGTTTTGGCGTAGGTCTTAGCTGGAGCAGTATTCTAATGAAAGTAGGTAACCTTGATTTCTGTAAACTAATAGAACTGTAAATGGACGATTTATTGAATATTCGCGACAGGCGCTTTCTGATAACCGGCGCCGCTTCCGGTATAGGTAAGGCCACAACCCAAATATTGGCAAATCTCGGTGCCGAACTGATATTAGTGGATTATAATGAAGAAGGGCTGCACCAGTTTATCAAACAACAGTCTTCCGACAAGCTACATCCATTGGTACTGGATTTAAGTGAGCCGGAACAGATAAGGCCGGCAATCGAGAATGCCGTCAAGAAATATGGCAAACTCAATGGGATGGCACATATCGCGGGAATCCCATATATCACGCCATTGAAAGCCATTCAAAGGGAGAAAGCCGACAAACTCTACCGCGTAAACCAATACGCCGCGGTAGAATTAATTAAGACATTCGCATCCAATAAGATACACAGCAATGACGGTGGATCTGCAGTGCTTATTTCATCAGTCTACGGAGTTGTCGGATCAGCCGCCAACGTGGCATATGCGATGACCAAAGCTGCAATAATAGGCATTACGAAAGCGCTGTCAATAGAACTGGCTTCTAAAAGAATAAGAGTCAACTGTATAGCTCCGGGATTTATCAAAACGAAAATGATGGAGGAAAATTCATTCCGGTTTGATGACGAATACATGCAGCGCCTGAATAATCTTCATCCACTGGGTCTCGGCGAGGCAGAAGATATAGCCAATGGTGTCGTATTTCTGCTTAGCGATATGTCAAAGTGGATGACGGGAGCTGTAATGAATATTGACGGAGGCTTTACTGCACAATAATATGGAAAAGAAATATGTGTTAGTCACCGGTGCATCATCAGGTATCGGTGCGGAAATAGCGAAGACATTGTCGTCAACCTGCAATGTCATACTCAACGGAAGGGACGAACAGCGGCTTAAGGAAACGATGTGCGCCTGCCACAGCGAAGGTCATCTGATATGGAAATATGATGTCGGCAATGTAAGTGAGATTGAAGATGCCCTTAAACTCTTCTTGGAAGAAAACGGTATATCGATATCTTATTTCGTGCATAGCGCAGGATATATGAAAACTCTGCCTATCAAGGCCATTTCAAGCGCTATACTGACAGAGTCATTCAACACAAATGTCATTGCTCCTGCACTGATAACCAAAGTGCTTGCCAATAAAAAGACAAACAAGGGAGCCTTGGAAAGTATCGTATTCATCTCGAGCAATATAAGTAACTTCGGAGCAAAAGCTTTCGCCGCCTACAGCGCATCGAAATCAGGACTCGACGGGCTTATGCATTCACTGGCCATTGAGCTTGCGCCTAAAGTCAGGGTCAACTCCGTATTGCCCGGCGGCGTGAGAACTCGCATGACCGAGCACATGTATGCCGATGATGAACTTATTCAACGAATGGCCTCATCATATCCGCTCGGGTTGGGGACTACAAAGGATATTGCCGATACAGTGGAATTTCTATTATCAGAAAAATCCCGTTGGATTACAGGTCAACAGATTACAGTCGATGGCGGACGCACAATCAATATAACAGGATAAAACTTCGCCAAGCGATGCTGACAGTAGAAAAGATTGTCAATAATCCAGTATCGTCATGTTGCTATATCGTGTACGATTCGGCAATCTCCCAGGAATGCATAATGATAGACCCGGCTTCGGAAGATATGACACAGCTATTGACATTTATTTCATGTAACAATCTGCGTCCAAAGTATATAATTCTCACGCACGAACATTTCGACCATTGCCTGAGTGTCAACGCTCTGCGTGAGATTTTCCACGACATAAAACTTATATGCAGCAGGGAGTGCAACGAGGCAATAGGGAGTGAAAAGAAGAACTGTTCAGTATTCTGGGACAATGAAAAGGCCTTTACCATATCAGAGGCCGACATAATTACCGACACTCTTGATAATAAGCTCGACTGGAACAATCATATAATAAATTTCATTCCGACGCCGGGCCATACACGTGGCAGCATCAGTATCATGATTGACCGTTTTTTATTTACAGGCGACGCTTTAATCCCCGGCCTGAAAACTGTGACAAAACTTCCGGGAGGGGATAAAGCCCAGGCCAAAGAAAGCGAAAACAAAATCAACGGACTTATAAGAGATTTCAACTTAGAGATATGTCCTGGGCATTGAATCGATTAATGTTAAATATTTAATAGTAAAATATCCTGATATTCAATTTATTCAATCAATGATATCTCCCGGTCGTGCATTATGGCGGTGAAGTTTTCGAGCGACCAGTTTATCAGAGAGTTGAGGTGGGGGAGCAGGGTAGTGGCTCTTTCAGTTAGGGAGTATTCGACACGAGGGGGTACTTCGGCGTAGATTTTGCGGTTGACGAGGCCGTCCTGCTGCAGGGTGCGCAATGTGGTGGTGAGCATCTTTTGGGAGATGTCGGGCACGGCGTTGTGGATGGCATTGAAGCGCATGCATTCGCTGTCGGCGAGGGTATAGAGAATGAGCATTGACCATTTGTCGCCGATACGTGCCAGAATGTTGCGTATCGGGCAGTCGGGGTATAGCAGGTCGCGGGCAATGATTTTACGGTTCATAATAGATGCTTTACGTTATATATTATCTTGATTTTTAATATTGGTATACAAAAGTAAGCAAATGTTAAACATGTTGCAACTATAAAATCGACATCATGTTAAAAATGATAAAAGTCGCATAATGTATCCCGCTGAATATCTGCAATAGTTACCTTAAAGTAACCTGATTACTCGGATTATCCTTCTTGCATGTCAGGAATCAGGCCGTTAAATTTGCATCATCAAACCCAAAAAACTATTACAGATATGAGCAATTACAGCAAAATCAGTGTTCCCGCCGAAGCACGCGTCGAACTGCACGACGTGCTTCATCTCACAGGAGCGGAAATTTCAATCAACAATCTGCCCGCAGGCGCACAGGTTCCCTTTGTGCATTCCCACAAACAGAACGAGGAAATCTACGGCATCCTTTCCGGCAAAGGCACAATGACACTCGACGGTGAAAACGTCGGTTTGGCCGCAGGCGACTGGTTGCGCGTGGCACCCGAAGTTAAGCGTCAGCTCTCCGCGGCTCCTGACAGTGCAATTTCATATATCTGCATTCAGGTCAAAGCCGGCTCTCTCGAAAACTTCACCATGACCGACGCCATAGTATAACCATTCCCGTAAAAGTTAAAAAGAGAGTGATGCAAAACTAATTTTACGACAGCATGATGAGGGAATTGCAACATTTCCAATAGTAGGGGGCAAAGCTCGACTTTAGCTGACCGCGGTTGATTATCGCCTTTGGCGCTTTGCTCTGCAAAGAAACCGCGGCTACTACACGGCTGATTATCAAGAGCCTTTGCATAGTAGCCGCGGTTTTTAACCGCGGTCAGTTTAGGCTTGCAACACCCTCCGGGAAACAGATGTTGATTATCAACGGATTATCGGACGCACAGACCGTGGCTAATTTCGAGTTTTGCAACACCTTCTGCTACACAAAGCGAATTGGCATATCCTTACTCCTCCGGCATCCAGTATTCACTGCGCGGATTCGCACGGTGCCGTTCCACCCATTCGTAGAGTGCGGGGAGAGTCCTTACTCCGTCGGCAATCACCGCCTCGTAATATTCCACACCGCTTATTTTCATATCGTCGGGCGTCGAAAATTTCAATTCCAGTATCAGCTCCCTCAATTCCGGTGTAAGCCGGGCTTTGATTCGTTCGGCCATCTCCTCGAAGAACCCGTCGTAGCGCGAGCCCTCCCCGATATGGATTATGTCGAACTTCCACATTTCGCCGTCGCTACATCGGTAATTGATGTGCCATGCGATGCACCGTTCATCGGTATGAAGCCCGTTGATACAAATGATTTCCGTTACATCCGGATTGTCGGCAATCTCGGCCATAATGGCAAAACTGCCGGCGGTCGTTACCCCTTTGCTGTAGACATGCAGGTCGATATCCTTGTGCGAAGCGATAAGTCCCATAGCCACCGAACCGATTACATTCACTCTGCACCCGTGCCGTTGCAGCGTTTCCACGATGCCAGACTGAGCCATGACACGATAAGCCCTCTCAACCGCAGCATCTGATTTTTCAGAATTTTTCATCTTTCAGTTATTTTTAGATAAATCGGCAAAGATACATTTATTTCCCGTATAAATTTGACATAAATGAAAAATTGTGTAATTTTGCGGGGAACACAGGAGGGGTGTCCTCGTTGGAGGACTGAGATTATACCCTATGAACTTGATGCGGTTAGTACTGCCGAAAGGAACTTGTGAGATTGTTTTTGCATTTCCCCGTAACAGGATTAATTTCCCCTCATTGTGTCCGTCGCCATATCGGTGCCGGATAATTTTTTACAGACATATCAGTCAGATGAAAGTAGAGATTAATCGTATGGAAGTCCTGTTGCCCGAAGGGTGCGATACACTTACCGCACTGCTGCAGAGCCAGGGCATCAGTGAGAAGGGACATGCCATAGCTGTCAACAACCGCGTTGTCCCGCGGGCGCAGTGGGCCGAGTATACCATTGCCGACGGCATGAAGATAACGGTAATAAAAGCCGTGTGTGGAGGGTAAAGGTATGCGCGCTATCGCAATCACAGTTCCCGAATTTTTCGACGGCGAGGCAGCGGCCATTGCCTCCCTTTTGCGCGATGACTGGTACTGGCGCGTGCATATCCGCAAACCCGGAGCCACCCCCGCACAGGTCGAAGCCCTCGTAAAATCCATTCCCGCGGAATTTTACCCGCGCCTCACTCTCCACGACCATTTCGACGTCGCCCGGCGCCTCTCGCTCGGCGGCGTGCATCTCAACAGCCGCAATCCACAGCCTCCCCACGGTTGGAACGGCCTGATAAGCCGTTCGCTCCACACTATCGCCGAGATAGCCGACGGAAGCTACGACTACGCATTCCTCAGTCCCGTCTATCCGAGCATCTCCAAACCGGGCTACAAAGGTAATTTCGATTTCGACGAGCTCCGTTCGGCTGTCAACGACCGTATATTCGCGCTCGGCGGCGTCACCCCCGAACGATTCGATGAAATCCGTTCGCTCGGTTTTGGCGGCGTGGCGATGCTGGGCGACGTATGGCGTGCCCGTATCGACGCCGATGCGTTCCGCCTCCAGTTCATCACGCACCCAGTCCCAGGCACCTCGCTTGCCTCGCAGGTAGAACGAGCCCTTGCAGGCGGATGCCGGTGGATACAGCTGCGCCATAAGGATGCCGACACCGCGACCCTCCTGCGCGAGGGCCGGGAAATCCGCACCCTTTGCGACTGCTACGGAGCCACCTTCATCATCGATGACCATGTCGGTCTGGTTGAAAAAATAAATGCCGACGGTGTCCACCTCGGCAAGAACGACATGCCCGTGGCAGAAGCCCGCGCTATCCTGGGCGTACGCAGGATAATCGGCGCGACAGCCAACACGTTGGCCGACATTCAGTGCGCCGCACAGGCCGGGGCCGACTACATAGGCCTCGGTCCCTACCGCTTCACCACCACCAAGGAGAAACTCAGCCCCATGCTCGGCCTCGAAGGCTACCGCGCTATTACCGCCGGTTGCCGCGCCGCCGGAATAACGCTGCCGGTTGTGGCTATCGGCGGCATAGAACTCGCCGACATCGCCCCCGTCATGTCGACCGGTGTCAGCGGCGTAGCCGTCAGCGGCACTATCCGCAATGCTCCCGACCCCGCACTCGCCACACGGGAAATAATTGACCGAATACAACAAACAATAAATTAAATAAATATGTCAGAACTTATTATCGGCGGACGCGAATTCACCTCGCGTCTCTTTGTCGGAACCGGCAAATTCCGCAGTAATGAAATCATGGAGCAGGCCATTCTCGCCTCAGGCACTCAGATGGTCACCGTAGCCATGAAGCGTATCGACATGGACGACCGTGAGGACGAGATGCTCCACCACATACAGCACGAAGGCATCCAGCTTCTGCCCAACACCTCAGGCGTGCGCAACGCCGAGGAAGCCGTCCTCGCCGCCCAGCTCGCCCGCGAGGCGTTCGGTACCGATTTCATCAAACTCGAGATACATCCCGACCCCAAATATCTCCTTCCCGACCCGGTTGAAACACTGAAAGCCACCGAAGAACTTGCACGCCTCGGATTCGTCGTACTTCCCTATATCCAGGCCGACCCCGTGCTTTGCAAACGCCTTGAGGAAGCCGGTGCGGCTACTGTCATGCCTTTGGCCGCACCTATCGGCAGCAACAAGGGACTCGTGACCCGCGAACTCTTGAAAATCATCATCAGCCAGAGCCGCGTCCCCGTGGTAGTCGACGCCGGCCTTGGCGCTCCCTCCCATGCCGCTGAAGCGATGGAGCTTGGTGCCGACGCCGTGCTCGTCAACACCGCTATCGCCGTTGCCGGCAATCCCGTGGCTATGGCGCGCGCATTTGCCGCCGCAACCGTAGCAGGCCGCGAGGCATACCTCGCCGGACTGGGTGCTGTATCCGATTGTGCGGAGGCGTCAAGCCCCCTGACCTCATTCCTCGACTGATATGTTTTCCGACGAATTATTGAAATACGACTGGGACGGGACCACCGCCGCGATAATGGCGATGACGGCGGCCGATGTCGAGCGCGCCCTTCAGGCCGAACGCCTCACTGACCGCGACTTCATGGCTCTCATCTCACCCGCCGCCGCCCCGTATCTGGAGCAGATGGCCCGCAAAAGCCGCCGCCTCACCGAGCAGCGTTTCGGCAAGACGATGCAGATATTCATCCCGATGTATATCACCAACTCCTGCACCAACTCCTGCGTGTACTGCGGCTTCAACTGCCATAACAAATTCAACCGCGTCATCCTTACGATGGACCAGATAAAGGCCGAATGCGAGGCCATCAAGAAGCTCGGGCCTTTCGAAAACCTGCTTATCGTGACCGGCGAAAACCCTGTGAAAGCCGGTACCGACTATCTCGAGCAGGCGCTTCAGGTATGCCGTCCCTACTTCGCCAACCTCACCATCGAGGTGATGCCGCTCTCTACCGAGGACTACGCCCGCCTCACTCATTCTGGTCTCAATGGCGTCATCTGTTTTCAGGAGACTTACAACCGCGCCAACTATAAGAAATACCATCCCGCGGGCATGAAGTCCAATTTCGAATGGCGCTGTAACGGTTTCGACCGCATGGGCATGGCCGGAGTGCATAAAATCGGTATGGGTGTGCTCATCGGCCTTGAGGACTGGCGCACCGACGTCACGATGATGGCGCGCCACCTGCTATATCTGCGTAAAAACTACTGGCGCACGAAATATTCCGTCAACTTCCCCCGCATGCGGCCGTCGGAGTCCGGTTTCCAGCCCAATGTAGTGATGACCGACCGCGAACTCGCACAGCTCACCTTCGCCTTCCGCATCTTCGACCCCGATGTCGACATCTCGTATTCTACCCGCGAAAACCACGCTTTCCGCAACAATATGGCCACCCTCGGCGTCACCACCATGAGCGCCGGCTCGAAGGTCGACCCCGGAGGCTATGCGTCATGCACCGACTCCCTCGAGCAGTTCACCATCAGCGACGACGCCTCCCCCGAGAAAGTTGTCGCCGACCTGCGTGCGCTCGGACGCGAACCGGTATGGAAAGACTGGGATCGCATATTCGACTGATATGGAACGTTATCAGCGACAGACAATAATCGATGGGTTCGGCGAGGCCGGTCAGCAGAAATTGCTCGCCTCCTCCGCCCTCATCGTCGGTCTCGGAGGCCTCGGTGCCCCCGTCGCGTCCTACCTCGTGTCCTCAGGCGTTGGCCGTATAGGTCTGTGCGACCCCGACACCGTCAGTCTCACCAACCTCCAGCGCCAGATACTCTACACCGAGCGCGACCTCGGCCGCCCCAAGACCGCTTGCGCTCGCGAAAGGCTATTGGCCATGTCGTCAGCCACAGTCATTGATGTCATTGACGCGGGACTCACTCCGGCCAATGCCCCATCACTGATTGCCGGCTACGATATCGTAATGGACTGCACCGACAATTTCGCCACACGCATGCTCATCGACAGCGAATGCGCGCGGCATGGCCTGCCGTGGGTCCACGGCAGCATCGACGGCCTTTACGGCTGCGTCACCGTGTTCAACCATCGCAACCGCCGTCGCTACGTCGACCTCTATCCCGATGCCGACAGTTTTGCGCCCCGTCCCGGACGTATGATAGGTACGCTCGGCCCCGTCCCCGGCATTGTAGGCAGCATCCAGGCGCTTGAGGCAATCAAGGTGCTCACCGGTTGCGGCGAATGCCTCGACGGACGTCTCCTCGTGCTCGAACTCGACAAAATGTCGTTCACCACAATTGATTTTTAAAAATAAATAGATAAAAATAATATATATGGCTACAAGTTTTGATGAATACGCCGGAGCGTATGACCAATGGTTTATTGAAAATTCCAACGTGCTCGCCTCCGAAGTGGCACTCGTTGCCGCGACGCTTAAAGACGCACCGCGCCCCATACTTTCGGTAGGATGCGGCAGCGGCCTGTTCGAGGATATAATGCGCAGGGAGTATGACATTGATGTCACCGACGGCGTAGAGCCTTCCACCGGCATGGCCGAAATAGCCCGCAAGCGCGGCATGGACGTAGTTATTGCCACCGGCGAGGATTTCGATTATCCCGCAGGAAAATACGGCACGATAATATTCAACGGCTCACCGAGCTACATCACCGACCTCCGCGGCATCGTGGCAAAAGTGTATGACGCACTTCCCGCGGGCGGACGCATCATCCTCGTCGATGTGCCCAAAGAGAGCACCTACGGCATAATGTACAACCTCGCCAAAGCCCTCGGCACATGGGACCACCCGCTCCTCGCCGGCGTTTATCCCCCCAATCCCTATCCCATTGAATTTGTCAACGTGGCCAATTGGCGCACCACCGCGGAAAAAGTCGAATACCTCAGGGATGCCGGTTTCAAGGATATACGTTATCTCCAGACTCTCACCACACATCCCCTCTACTCCGACCTCAAGACCGAATCCCCCGTAGAAGGCTGTGACCGCGGCGACTACGTAGCCGTAATCGCTCAAAAATAACCGCTGTGATTATGGAAAAATGGAGCAATTTGGCATGGCAGGCATCCCTGCCCCTCATTGAGCAAATCAAGTGCCAGCCGTTCATTCGCGGACTTGCCGACGGCACGCTGCCCGACGACATATTCCGCTTCTACATAAGCCAGGACCGCCTGTATCTCGATGTCTACACACGCGTCCTCGCCCACATAGCGTCGCGTCTCCCCGACATGGCCGACGTAGAGACATTCCTCGGCTTTGCCGTCGATGGGGTAGCGGTTGAAAAAGAGCTTCACGCACGCTTCAACCCCGACAAAAATGCCGTCAAATCGCAGGCATGCGAGTTTTACACATCGTTCCTGCGCGCACGTTCCCACGACGACATTGCCGTCGAGGCAGCCGCGATATTGCCCTGCTTCTGGGTCTATCTCGAAATCGGCCGCTACATCCTGTCGATAGCCCGTCTCGATGGCAACCCGTACAGGGCGTGGATAGAGACATACTCCGACCCCGCATTCGATGTCAGCACCGAAAAAGCCATTGACGTCTGCGACCGCCTCGCCGCCACCGTCTCCGATCGCGTCCGTAGCGAGATGACCGCAACCTACATCGAAGCCACCCACCTCGAAGCCCTCTTCTGGCACTCCGCCTACAACAAAGGCGCCCCCGACCACAGTATCCTGATTTAATCCTCCCGAAGTCTCACTCAAAGTCCGACTTGTCCGACCGGTCAGACCTGTCCGACTCGTCCGACCAAAAGCATCTAAAAAATGAAAAAATACCCCATAGCACTCACCATAGCCGGCAGCGACCCCTCCGGGGGAGCCGGCATGCAGGCCGACCTCAAAACATTCTCGGCCCTCGGCGTCTACGGCGCATCAGCCATCGTCGCCCTTGTCGATGAAAACACGCAGGGCGTCTACGGCGTACACCCCGTGCCCGCACAGTTCGTCGCCGGCCAGATACGCTCCGTCATCGACGACCTCGGCGTCGACGCCGTCAAAATCGGTATGCTCCACGACTCCGAACTGATTAACACCGTCCGCGACACCCTCGCACAATACCCCGACGTACGCAATATCGTCCTCGACCCCGTGATGGTAGCCACCTCCGGCGACCCGCTCCTCCTCCCCGAGGCCGTCGAGACCCTGCGCTCGGTGCTCATCCCGTATAGCCGTATCATAACCCCCAATCTGCCCGAAGCCTCATTGCTGCTCGGTCAGACCATCGACAGCCAGGACCAGTTAGAGGACGCCGCCATAGCCCTCTCCAAAGCCTCCGGCGATGTCTCCGTAATGCTCAAAGCAGGCCACCTCGAGAATGATACCCTTGTCGACATCTTCTACAACGCCGAGACTGGCAACGTGATGCGCCTCTCCGCGCCCCGTGTCGACACCCGCAACACCCACGGCACCGGCTGCACCCTCTCCTCCGCAATAGCCGCATGCCTCGCCAAAGGCGCCACCCTCGACGACGCCGTCCACACAGCCAAATCCTACCTCTCCGCCGCCATCACCTCCGGCGCCTCCTACCAGATAGGCAAAGGCCACGGCCCCGTAAACCACTTCCACGCCCTCTGGCCCGCCTGATGTAAAATGGTAGGAACGCACTATTCAAGCTGATTTAAGTGGAGGAGGGTGTTGCAGAACTCGATTTTAGCTGACCGCGGTTGAAAACCGCGGCTACTACACAGCTGATTATCAGGAGGCTTTGCATAGTAGCCGCGGTTTTTAACCGCGGAAAGTTTAGTTCTGTAACACCCCCGTAGTAATTTTCCCCTTGCATCCCTGCTATGATTATCTCCTCGTCAATAAAGTGATTTTTAGCCAAGTGATGACGCGTAAGCGGAATATCCACATAAAAACAAATTGAGCGAGGACGCAACCGCGTCCTCGCTCATCGTGGTATGGCGGGCATGTCATACATCTGTGGTGAAAGTCCATAAGGGGCGTAGTTG
>ERZ824598.432-NODE-432-length-68883-cov-10.007410_pt1 | contig 68883 bp, 52 predicted proteins | sample MGYA00519934_ERZ824598 | MGnify/ENA primary metagenome ERZ824598 (study PRJEB31778, sample SAMEA3449177) | human gut metagenome | biome: human gut; feature: human-associated habitat; material: faeces | place: United Kingdom | collected 2010/2012 ...
AGCCTCCGGCTCTCCGCTGTCGGAATTTTAACAACTGAGTTTTTGCATTGATCCCGAATTTACGGTGCATATTGCAGTTTCAGGGGTGAGCCTCAACCGCGCTCCTGTTCCCTTGTACTCTTGTTGAAAAAAACAAAAGTCCGCAGGCACCGGTATTACCGGATTCCTGCGGACTTTTCCTGTTGTCTTACCTGGATTCGAACCAAGACAGGCAGAACCAAAAACTGCAGTGCTACCATTACACCATAAGACAATCCTGTTCGCTCAAGCGCATAAAGAGCCTAAAGCGCCACAAAGTTAGGCACCTTTCGCCAATTATCCAAATTTTTTAGAATATTTTTGATTTACGCCACAACGCATCCCGAACGCCGCAGCAGCGCAATCGCCTGCCGCTGCGTCACACACTCTTTTGCCCCGACATCAGATAGCGGCGCAGGTTTTCGCGCGCGACGTCGGCCAACGCGCCGGCACGCATGCCGCGTGTCGCGGCCACCGAAGCGATTACGCCCCGTATCTCTTCTTCAGGCAGCTCGTCGGTCTCCAGAAGCAACAGATTGCGCGGTATCTCACGCACGGCATCGGCATTATATTTCGGCCCCACCGACATATATATGCCCGCGTCGGCAAGCTGGCGCGCCACTTCGGCGTTCGACCTGAACCCGTGCACCGCCCATGCCGCCACCGGCCGGAACTCCTTGTGCAGCCTCATAAGTATATCGAAACGGCGCACTATATGGAACATCACCGGCATACGGGCCTCGTTGGCCACACGCAGCTGATACTTCAGCAATTCCAGCTGGCGCTCCACAGGCGCCCCGTGAAGCGGGTCTATGCCCACCTCCCCGATAGCCACTACGCTCGGGTCGGTGATGGCTCCCGACAACACATCAAAAGCCTCATACATATCACTCTCCGTGGTATCCCACGGGTGCAGCCCTATCATCAGACGCTGGCCGTCAGCCGGAATGTAATCCCGGTAATCATCAAGACTTAAAGTAAGCAACTTCGCGCCACGGTCGTGGCAATGTGAATCAATATCTGCAATATTCATAATTATCAGGCACCCTCTAAAGAGCTACAACGGATTAAGGTACGGGGTCATATCCGCAGCCTCCCCACGGGTGGCAGCGCGACAGACGTCTTATCGTCAGCCACAGCCCCTTTACCGGCCCGTGCTTGCGCAACGCCTCAAGAGCGTATTGCGAGCATGTAGGCGTGAAGCGGCAGCTTGCCGGCAACATCGGCGATATGCAATACCGGTAAAAGTATATCGGCAGCGACAGAACGGCGCTAACCGACCGGCTTATCATTTTCAGCAGCTTCATCCCCTTCAGGCGATTTGTTCCGGACCTTATTGTTTACATTATGTATCTTTATGAGAAGACGCTCCATCGCTGCATGTATTGCCGACGACGGCATCACGCGGTTGGCAACATAGACAAACGCCATGTCGACCGGCGTCTCCCCGCCTGCCCCGCCGCACGCCTCCTCAACCCGGCCGTGCGTCAGACGGTAAGCCTCACGTATGCGCCGGCGGGCAGCCACCCTGTCGACGGCATGACGCAGACGCTTCTTGGGCACCGTGATGACAAACTGATATTGTGCGTCCCCTCCGTCGCGCCGCTCACCGTCGCGCCATACACCTCTTAAAGGATAGCACAACGCGCTCTTAGAGTCGGCAGCGGTAAACAGTCTGTCCACCGCGACAGCACCGCACAACTTATGTCGTTTACCCAATTCAAATTTTTTCATGACACTAAGGTAGAAAAAGTCTGCGGTTCCCCACAAATCGACGTCCTATTTTAACACAAAATTCACAACTTTGTAACTCTTGTCGCGTGCTCCGGCTAAAGCCACAGCAATTACCGTCACTATCTGCGACATACATCAGCGAAAGGAAAGGCCAGGGCCACAGACCCGGTTTGTTGTATTCCAACTCCCAGTCGTCACCGCTGCCGTAGTAGACATCAAAACGGTCATTATTGGTGAAATCCGCCACGATAGGACGTGTGTGGTTTGCAGGACGGAACTGGTTGGCCTGTTCAAACAGTTACCAGCTTCCCTGATGTTCCCAATTGGGCTTTTCTGCACTTGCGTTAAGGCCGGTCATGGCAACGGCCGAAAGCATAAGCGCGGGGTAAAACTTTTTCATTGGATTTTTTGGCTTTAGGTTATTGTTAAGGTTATCGATATGTCGGTTTGTTTCGTAATTTCCATTTTCCTCCGAAAGCAAAATTCACTATTTTTAACCCGAAACTACAAGATTTTTACGTCATTTTATCGCACGAATAAGCCATTTTGCACCATCGCCGTCATTTTCGGAATCTATATTGACACCAACCACAGCGTTTTATTTCATTTTATGCCGCATTTAGAGCTTGTCTAAATTTATATGATGCAGATTTTGAGGAGGATTGTCAGATGGATTTTTGCTTGTGATGAGGGAGCGTAGCCGTAGCTACGTGACTGAAGAGCAAGCAAAAAGACACTGGCAAGGCCCTCAAAAGCAAAGTGATATGAATTTTAAACAAGCTCTCATATAATAAGCAAGGTGCGCCCGCTGCGGGCGCACCTTGCATGGGTATCATTAATCAAACGATAGCGTTATTTTATCCACCAGTTTTCAGGATTTGACAGGCGGGCTGCCGCAGCAGCCGGATTGTCGAAACGCTGCGATATCTTGTCGACCATCAGCGCGGGGTGGTCGGCGCGGTGGTGCGACATGCGCATAAGGTCGAAGAAACGGTTGCCCTCGAAGCAGGTCTCGGCCGCCATCTCGTAGAGAATCTCGTTCTCAACCCACTCGATGGAGTCGTTGAGATTGTCGAACTCGGGTATCACGTAGCCGCTCTTGAGCAGGCGTATGCCGTAGCCGCGGCCGCGCATTGCGGTGCCCTGGTTGTTCTCATACTTGCCGTTGTCGAAATTGATATAAGGCTCACCCTTGCGCTCCCACTGCATCACCAGCGTGGAGTCGTTCATCACCTTCTGCTTCAGGCCGTTGGTGATTACCGCGAAGGCTATCGACGGCTTGCCGGCACGGTTGATGGCCTCGGCGTAGCGCAGATAGAGCGACGGCTCGCGGTACACGGGTACCGAGCGCAGCTGGCGCACCGACTGCCTGTCAAACATCTCGTTGTCGGGATTGCTGACCGACGCATTCTCGCCGTTGTTGTAGAACTTCGTGATGAGTATGTCCTGCTGTTCGTCCTTGACATGCGTATACCCGTATGCACCGGCGAAATCGCCTTTGTTGTCGGCATATATGGCCATGCCGCGGAGGTCGCCCTCGAAATTACCGGTGATCAATATAGAGTTTTCGCCGTCGGCATAGTAGTGGAGGGCCTCCTCCATCTGCTTGATGAAATGCTTGGCCGGCACCATCTGCGGCACGAGCGAATAGGTCTTGTTGATAAGGTCTGCGCGGTAATCCTTGCCGTCGCTTGAGAACGGTATGCGAGATATGACTTCGTTCTTGTAGGCGTTGTTATTGTTGGCCCATACACCCGTACGGGTATTGTTGCCCCAGCGGTTGGCATAGCCGGTGGTGATATACCGGTTGTACGTGTCGATATAGTTGTAGTAGAGCTGCGCTGCCCTCTCGTAGTTGTTCTTGTAGAGACAGATGTCGGCCGCGATGAGCGTCGGGCGCACGAACGCCTGCGTCGAGTTGTAGTCGCCCACGTTGCCGAAGTCGGGCACATCCATGCCGATATACGGCTCTATGTCCTGAAGGATACGGTCGAGTGCCGCATCAAACGGAAGCACCGGATAATTGGCGTTGGCACCGTCGACCGTCGTAATCGGGTCGGTATACCATGTCAGCTCGCCGAAATTGAGAGCCACCTGCATCTGGGTCCATGCGCGCACCGAGCGTATGCCCACATAGTCCGACATCATCACCTTGTTGTTGTGGAGCACTATCGAGGTGTCCATGCGGGCTATGGCGTAGTTGCAGTTGTTGATTACGTTGTAATAGTCGGCGCGCGACAGATAGTCGTTGTCGGCGCTGATGTTGAACTGCGCAATTTCCTGCAGCGAGTAGTTGGCCGTCGGGGGCACTTCCACAAGGTCGCCGCGCAGCTCGCCGAAGAGCACGTAGCGCTCGGCAAGACGCTGCTGCTGGGCAAGGATGCCCATCACCGAATAGAGCGAGTCATTGGCTGTGTTGATATGCAGGTCGTCGTCGAAGATATAGTCGTCAGACTTCGTGTCGAGCATATCCTCACACGAACTGACCGCCCCGGCGAGCATCGCCGACACTGCCATCATTGCTATATATCTGAAAGTTTTCATTATGGTACTGAAATATCTGAATTGTTTGTGAAACAGTGTGGAGGATTACAGGTTGACTTTCACTCCGAAGTTGAACTCGCGGGCCTGCGGCACCATGCCGGCGTCGACTCCGAGATAGAGGGGCGAGTTGCCGAACGCGAACTCGGGGTCGGGACCGAGATACTTGGTCCAGGTGCAGAGGTTGTTGACGGCGAACGAAAGCGTCACACCCTGTATGTAGGGCGACGAGATGGGAATACGGTAGTCGATTGACAGCGATTTCCATTTCAGGTAGCTCGCATCCTCGATCCAGCGGTTGGAGAAGCGGCCGTTGCCCATCGGGTCCTCATAGACGGCGCGGGGCACGTCGGTCACCTGTCCGTTGGCCACCCAGCGGTTGAGCATCGCGGTGGTCTGGTTGAAGATGTCGTCGCCGGCCTCGAGTTTGGCGCGGAGAGCGTTGTAGGCATCGTTGCCCACCGAGTAGGTGAACACTGTGCCGAGAGTGAAGTTCTTCCATGTCAGGCGCAGGTTGAAGTTACCGAATATGTCGGGGTTCGGGTCGCCGATGATTTCCTGGTCCTTCGATTCGATGACACCATTGCCGTCGCGGTCGTGGAAACGCATGTCGCCGGCCTCGAAAGGTGTGAGCGAACCGTCGGCGTTGCGTATCGACAGGTTTGCTGCCGCTGCGTCGGCCATGCTTGAATACACTCCGTCGGCCTTATATCCGTAGAACACGCCCACGGGATTGCCCACTGCGGTGAGCACCTGGCCGCCGCAGATGTCGGTCAGTATCTGGCCGCCGGGAAGCGAGGTGATTTTATTCTTGTAGTGGCCGATGGCGGCGCCGATGTCGAGTTTCCAGTCGCGCAGGTTGAGGGCGCGCACTGTGGTCGAGAAGTTGATGCCCTTGTTGGTCATGTCGCCGCCGTTGCTCCAGTAGTATTCGAGACCTACCTCGTCCTTGGCGCGCTTCTGTATCAGAAGGTCGCTGGTCTTGGAGGTATAGAAATCAAACGACATTGTCCAGCGGTTGGCGAAGAGGCTGGCGTCGAAGCCCACACGCCATGTGCGCGTGGTCTCCCACTTCAGGCGGTCGTTGCCTATGTTGGCGATGACCTGGCCGAAACCGTTGTTGTTGAGGTTTTCCGACGCGAAATAAGTGCGGTTGGCATAGAACGGTATCTTGTCGTTGCCGGCTATGTCGAGGCTCGCGCGGAGCTTGAGAAGGTCGAGGAAATTGACATTCTGCATCCATTTCTCCGAGGTCATCAGCCACGCTGCGGTCACCGAGGGGAAGAAGCCCCACGACACTCCGCCTATGTGGGCTGCGCCGGGTGCGTTCTTGCCGAAACGCGAGTTGCTCTCGAGCACGGCGTCGACATTGAGGATATAACGCTGCATGAATGCATATTCACCCGACAGGTACCACGCCATGTTGCGCCATTCGAGGTCGCTGCCCTCGGTGAAGTGGAGCGACGACGAGGTGTTGCCGAGGTCGTTGATGAAGTCGGACGGCGTGTTGTGGCCTTCGCCGTACGAGTGGACGTAGGTGTCGTTCTGGTAACGGAAACCGCCGGTGAAACCGAGACGGTGCTCGATGCTGCGCAGCGGATTGTAGAACAGGTGCAGGTCGGCGATGAACGTGGTGTGGCGGTTCATGAGGCTCTTGACCACGTTGCGGCTCTCGGCATAGATTTCACCGTTTTCATTGATGAAATCACGCTCGTCGACACCATAGTCGGGCACAAACGAGTTCTCCTTGATTTTGTCGAACGTATAGGCCACGAGACCTTCCACCGTCAGCGCGTCGTTGAAGCGGTAGCGCGGTGCCGCATTGATGTTGAAGCGGTAGTTGCGCCCCTCGCCGATGCCGAGGTCGAGGATATTCATCGGGTTGGTGACATCAAGCTCGTCCTTGTCGGCGTATTTCGATGTCAGCGAACCGTCGAGCGCCAGGATATTGGGGTGGTAGAGCGGCGACTTGATCATCGAGATGTAGTAGGGCGACGAATAGGCGTTCATGCCGTCGTCACGCAACTTGAAGTTGTCCTGCGCGTATGCCACGTCGAATCGGAGCGACGAGCCGCGCCACAGGTTGATGTCGGAATTGAATCGCACATTGATGCGGTCGAACGATGTCTCCTTTATCGTGCCCTCGTTCTTGGTATAGCCGAGCGAGAACATATAGAGGGCGCGGTCGTCACCGCCACGTACGTTGACACCGTAGTTCATCATCACGCCGTCACGCGTCACGAGGTCGAGCCAGTTGGTGTCGTTGTGGGTGTCGTAATACTGCGACGATGTCGGGTCGTCGTTGAGGAAGCCCAGACGGTCGATTGTCTGCTGGTTGTCATATTTGTCCTTGATGATGTCGGAAGCGTAGGTGCGGTACTGCGCGGCGTTCATCATAGGTATGGTTTTGGCGGCATGGCGCCAGCCCACGCGTGCGTACGCCTCGATTTCGGTAGCCTCGGTCTTGGCGCGCTTGGTCTCGATGATGACAACGCCGTTGCCACCCTTGGCGCCGTAGATGGCCGTACCGTTCTTCATCACATAGATGTTGGCTATGTCGTCGGGCGAAATCAGCGCCAGCGGGTTGTTGAAATGGCCGTCCATAATCGACGTATTGTCGTCGGCCACACTCCATACCACGCCGTCGACCACATAGAGCGGCTGCGACGACGAGTTGATTGAGTGGAGACCCTCCACATACACCGCATGGCCTGCGCCGGGCATGCCCGAACGCGATATGGAGTAAAGATCGCCCTGAAGGTCGGCCACCGAGTTGTCGGATACGGTCTGGCCGATGGCGAACTCGGTGCGGTCATTGTGGGCGTCGGCCGTCAGCGCGTTCTTGTATATGTCGCCCTCCATAGGCATGGAGAGCCTTATCGTCAGCTCTTTCTCGCCTCTTACAGGCACAAGTATGTCGGCAAAACCGGGAGCGGTCACCTTGAGCGTGGCGGCTCCGTCGGGCAGATTAAGGGTGAACTTGCCGTCATCGCCGGTCATCGCCATAGCCCTCGAATCGACTACCGACACACGGGCGCCGGGCAACGGCAATCCCGTCGACGAGTCGATGACAAGGCCGGCAAGTGTATTCCCGACTACAGTCTCTTTGGCTGAAACCGGTGCCCCGGCATCCTGAGCGGCCGCCGGCATACCGAGTCCCATTACTGCCGCCACCGATGCGCATACCACCGGCCGAAGCATTTTCTTGGAAGTATTATATGAGTGTTTCATGATGGTCGTTTATTTTTTGATAGGCACAAACACTACACGGTCGATGCGGAACTTGCGCACCATCTCGTTGCGGTTGAACTCTGCGTTGGAGACATCGGTCTTGATGAGCAGCCTGGTGGTGTTGACCCGGTCGGCCTGCGTGTGGAGCGGATCGATGAGCCAGAGCATGTCATAATAGTTGGATACGGGGAACGATACCGGCTCGTCGTTGAGCTTCATCCACGTCATCTCTTTCTCGCTGGTCACATATTTGGTGCCTTTCTGGTCGCGGAACGTCTTGTTCTGCGTGCGGCCGTTGGCTCCCATGTACGACAGCGTGAACGTCAGTCGTGTCTTCTCGATATTGAGCGTATCGCTTACCGTTCCGGGCACGAACGACACGTAGATGTCGTATTCGGTCGACAGCACATTGGGTATGGTGACGGTGACACCGGGCTGCGTTGCAGTAGAGCCCGACGATACCACCTCGATGTAGCGCGCCTCGCTGATTGAATCGTAATAGATGTTGTCGGAACCTATCGAACGCGTATAGATGGTACTTGCCTGGGCGGCCTGACGTCCCTCCTGATTCTCGCCCTCTACTTCGAGAAGCCTGTTCCAGGTGGCCACGTTGTCATAGTTGAGCGACGATGTCTTGTACATGATACCGTTTGAGGCATCCTCGCGCGTGGTGCCTGCGAAAAGCACCTGAGGTTCCACCACTTCGCCGCCGCGGGTCGACCAAAGGTCGGTCTCGGCCATCGGGTTCTCGATGACACGGCGGTAGACGAGGTCATGCACGATGGCGAGCTTGGTCTGCACGTCGCCTATCGAGTCGGCCACTTCGGGATCCTTGTCATAGACGGTGTAATACGGGCGTATGCGCTCGTAAGCCTTGTCCCATGCCTCGTTGTCGGGAATTATCATGGTGAAGAGCGAGTCCTCGTCGGCTATGTCGCCGATACCGTACCAGCCGTGCTGGAGCACGGGGTTGTAATCATACATCACCGAGTCGTATACGGTGGCGCCGTTGGCGTCGACTCCGATGGGACGCGATGCGCCGAGGTCCATCTCGCGGCGGTCGTAGAGCTTGAGGAAGGCCGACATCTTCGAGGTAGACTCATGCACGTCGATATACTCGCGGAAGTTGTAGGAATAAGGTATCTGCTCCGACAGCACATGCAGAATGCCGTTGTTGGCGATGATGTCGGTACGCTCAAGGCCCACGGAGCCGAACGTGTCGCCGTCAAAGGCGAAACGCTTGCCGTTGTACATCTTGACGGTGTGTCCGTCGCCCGAAGCCGTCGAGTTGTTGAAACGTGCTATATGGTTGAGCACTATGCGCTTCACGGCATCGACATCCTCCAGGTCGACATCGGCCAGCGCCTCGTTGGTCGGAGCGAACACGGTGAACGTCTGCGACGACGCAAGCAGGTCGTCGTAGCCGGCTATGTCAAGCATCTTGGCGAAGGTTGAAAGCTCGGGGTCGGTCTGGATAAGTTCCATCACCGATTCCTGCGCCACCTGGTCAGATGGCTCATAGTGGTTGTCCCAGTCCTCGGAGCATGATGCCATGACTCCGGCGACTGCGAGCAATCCGATTGATATATATGACTTTTTCATTGATGAAATCTGTTATGGGATGATGGATTAATATATGTCTTCATATTCGATGAGCGATACGGGCACGAGCTCGATGAGGTCGCCGTTGTATTCGTTGCCGGGCGAGAGCACGTTCTTGGCGCGCAGATAGTGTGCGCCGTATTCCTGTACGTTGAGGTTGCCGATGATGACACGCAGGTAGGCCTGGTCGTTGCGGAGCACTGAGTTGTAGTAGTAGTTGATGGCCGAGGCCGGGCCTTTCATGTAGCCGCGGTTGCGCATCGCCTTGTCTATTTCCTTGTCCTCGGGGCCTCCGGTATCCTTCACCCAGCCTACACGGGGGTCGTTGCCCTCGATACGCAGGTCGCGGGGTATGCCCTGGATTTCGCCGTCGAGGAAGAACTGTGCGATACCGCGCCACCATACGCGCGAGTAGCCCATGCGCACTTCCCAGTTGCCCGGCGGTACGGGCGGCAGGCGCAGCGTGAAGTCATACCAGCCGTTGAGCTTGAGCTCGTCGGCCTGATACATTGTCCAGCCTTCCGATGCCCACATCACGATTTCGGTCTCGGGTGTGAACGAAAGATGCTTCAGGCAGAAGTCGTGGGGTATCGTACGCGCCGATGCACCGTCGGCCGGCGACTCCGTGCAATGCCAGCGTATGTTGTTGTTGGTAAGCTCCGGGGGAATATTGTACATGTCGGTGCGTATGCGGCAGTTGAGCACGTCATTCTCCATCACGTCGCGGTCGTAGACCAGAAGGTCATTGATTGAATGCACGTATCCGTTGGCACCGCCGAGATTGCTAAGTCCCTCGACTACTTCGACGCATTTGCCTGATCTCTGGAGGTTGAGTTTCGGACCCACATTGATTTTCAGCAGGTAGAACTCACGCATGGTCTCGTAGAACTCAACGCGGTCCTTCATCGAGTTGGGCACGGTGTTGCGGCCCGGATAAAGGAACATGTTGGTCGACATCGAGCGGTCGAGTATGTGGTAGGCCACAAACTGGTTCAGAGCGTTGGAGCGGTCGGTATAGTCGTCGGAACCGTTGTCGTAGTACCGGCGTGCCACCTGCTCCATATCGGCGAGCGAATGTATGCCATGGGCTGCGTACACTTCGTCAGGCTCCACGAACAGCGTGTAGCCGTAGCGCTTTGTCTTGGGGAGAATGCAGTCCCAGCCGGCCTGCGTGATGTGCGCGTTGCTTGTGGGGCACACATAATTGAGGTCGTAGGTACGTTCAAGCGAGTCGGAGAGGTGGGTGACGCGCAATGCCTCGGCAAAGAGGTTGAAAGTCTGGCTGTCGCCGATTACCTCGGGCTGGGTGAGAATATCGCTCACATAGTCCTTGTTGGGCGAAATGACGCTGTTGACCAGATGTACCACACCGTTGTGCACCTCGATGTCGCGCTCGGTGATGAGCACTGTCTTGTTGACATAAATCTCAAGACCCGACATCTCGGGGTTCGACTTGTAGGAGATGACGAAGAAGTTGTCGGACATCGACGGCTCGGCCAATGCACCTTCCTCGAAGTTCTCCGACATATAGTCGCGTCCCGGACTGTTGATCACATGGTTGTAGACTATCTCGCGCATCTGGTCGGCCGACATCGTCTCAAGCGAGAGCCCGTTCTGGCGGAAATACTCCTCGAAGGCGGCGTCGTTGGGAAGGAACAGCGTGTAGTGGCCGTAGGTCGACAGCAACGCGTTGGTGCCCGTCTTGTGCATCATATCCGCAAAGATTGAGAACTGCGGGTCGCTCTCGATATACGAGCAGACGGTATCACCGGTAAATGTATAATAGGCACCCTCGTCGACATCGTCGGAGCATGATGTGAGAGCACCCGTTCCGGCAGCCAGGGCGGCTATAAACAGTGATTTTAGCAGATACTTATTCATGGTGTTAAGTGGATTAGCTTGGAAGATTAGTTTTTGACATCAATGTCGGTCGACATTTCGTAGAACGGATTCTGTTTCAGCTGGTGGTTGGCCTTGAGCTCCGAATCCTTGATAGGCATGTAGAGCGCATCCATGTTCTTGAGCTTCGACGAGATGGTAGCCTGGTCGAGCGTGACATATTTGGGTGTCAGATAGGTGCTTACTATGAGCTGGAAACGCGACGGGTCCTTGCGGATGGCACGGAGCAGGTCGTAGTAGCGCTTGCCTTCGAACATGAACTCGCGCTGGCGCTCGTCGAGCACGAGCTGGCGCATTGCCTCCTGGTTGCCGTACGAGCCTGTCAGGCCGTCGGTAGAAGCCGAGTTGGCACGGTCATACACCATCTTCACAAGGTTGAATGCCTCGCCCAAGTCCTTGTTCTGCTCGGTAAGGGCTTCGGCTTTCATCAGGTATACATCGGCCAGACGGTAGAATATCCAGTTGGTGTTGCCCGCGTTGTCGCCCACGTCGTTGTAGTCCGACTCGCGTATCTGGTTGGGTATGTCGTTCTCGCGGCGGTATGACACGAATTTCTTGATGGGGAACGTACCGCCCGCCACATCGGCGAAATAGAAGTCATACTGGCGCTCGTCGGTATCGTCCCAAAGCTCGGTAGTGGTGAAATCGTATGCCACCATCTGCTTCTGCGGGCCGCGGCCGCCGGCTGTGCCGTAAAACTCGCACACCGCATAGTTGGGTATGATGCCGCGGTTGAACTGAAGTTCGAAGATGCTTTCTGTAGAGTTGCCGTCGATGAACACTCCCTTGTTGTAATTGTTGGGCGAAACAAGTTCCAGCTCCGAGTTGCCATCCATGAGTATGCGGTTGCAATACTCCTCGGCCTCGGCGTAACGACCCTGCCACAGGCACATGTCGGCGATAAGGCAGCGCACCGCGTTCTGAGTGATACGGCCCTTGGTATAGGATACCTGGCTCCAGCGGGTGATGGCTCCAGGCTCGGCGGCCTTGAGGTCGTCGATAAGGAAATTTATTATCTCATCGGGATCTGACTGCGGCAGACGCATAGGCACCGTGTCGTCGATGGTAGGCTCGGTGGTGAAAGGTATGTCGCGGAACGCGCGCACCAGCGTGAAGTAGCAGTAGGCGCGTATTGTCTTGACCTCGGCGAGGTAGCCGTTGAGCTGTCCGAGGGTGAAGTTGGGGTCGCGCTCGTAGGCAATCGGAGCGAAATGCTCCACGGTGTTGCACAGGTTGATGACTGCGTAGAAATCGCTCCATGAGGCATAACCGTTGGAGGGTAGGAGGTTGAGGTTGGCGATGTTGTTGAGGTCGCCGCCGTCGCCGCTGCCGAGGATACAGTTGTCGGAACGGAACTCTCCCCATACGAGCAGACGCTGCATGAAGCCCGGCTCCTGCATGGAGCGGTAGCAGCTGCCGACAACCGACAGCGCGTCTGACTCATTCTGCCAGAATTCCTCGAGCACCATCTCATTCTGCGGCTTCAGATCGAAGAAGTCTTCGCACGACGCAGCGCCCGCGCCCAACAGTGCTATCGTAAAATATTTCAGTATCTTGTTCATGTCGTTTATGTTTTTTCAATGGTTAGAAACCTACAGTCAGACCGAATGTAAAGTATTGCGAACGCGGAGTCGAACTCCAGTCCTCGCACACGCCGGTCATGCCGTTGGGTGAGATTTCGGGGTCTACACCGGTGTATTTGGTCCAGGTGCACAGGTTGTTGAGGGTCAGGTAAAGATTAAGTTGCTGCAGACGCAGTGCTTGACATACTTCCTTGGTAAACCCGTAATTGAATGTGAGATACTTGAAGCGCAGGAAGTCGCCGTTTTCCACGAAGCGGTCTGACGGCATCCAGTTGTAGCCGTACTGGTAGAGCGCGCGGGGCATGTCGGTGACATCGCCCTCTTTACGCCAGCGCCAGTTGGTGGCGATTGACTGGTTGTCGTTGGTGTACATGTTCTCGGCGCGCATGCGGGCGTAGTTGGCAATCTTGTTGCCTGTACGGAAGTTGAAGAACGCGTTGACCGAAAGCTGGCGCCAGCGGAACGTAAATCCGAAACCGCCGTAGAGCTTGGGGTTACAGTTGCCTAAGTAGACAATGTCGAGCTCGTCGATTGTACCGTCGTGGTTGATATCCTCATAGATGGCGTCACCGCCGCGGAACTTGTAGTTGATGCCGCCGTAGTCATAGTACATGGGCATCGGGTTGCCGTTGGAGTCCTTGATGTACTCGCCGTCGGCGTTCTTCACGAACGGGCAGGTGCCCTCGCGGCCTTCCACATAGTCGCTGTACTGGTACACACCCTTGTAGCGCAGACCGTAGATCGAACCGTAGGCGTTGCCGAGCTGCACGCGGTTGACGAAACGCGAGTCGTTGGGGGTCTTGACGAACTGGCCTTCATACGACTCGAGGATTTCGGGAAGCATGTAGGTGATTTTCGAGTTGTAGTTCGACAGGTTGAAGTTGAAGTCAAACGAGAAGTCGTTGAACTTAAGCAGGTTCTGTGTCCAGAAGTTAAACTCCCATCCGCTCTTCTCCATAGAGCCGCCGTTGATGTAGCTGATGGAGCCGAAACCGGTCGACGACGGGATGGTCTGGTTGGAGAAAAGGAGGTCTTTGTTCTTGTCCTTGAACACGTTGAAGTCGAAGTTGACCTTATAGTTGAACAGGTTGGCGTCGATACCGAAGTTGACCGAGTTGGCTGTCTCCCACTTGAGGTTGCTCAGACGGATTGACGCGGGCTTGAGCGTGGAGATGTCGATATATGAGTTACCGCCTCCCGAACCGTAGTTTGAGTTGTAGCGCGCATAGTGCAGGTACTCGGCGTCGGGCATACGGCCGGTCTTACCGTAGCCGGCGCGGATACCGAATGTATTGAACCATTCCCAGGAGTCAAACCACTTTTCGTCGGAGAGAATCCATTTACCTGACACGGCAGGGAATGTACCCCAGCGGTTGCCGGGACCGAAACGGGTGCTGCCGTCGCGGCGTACGGTCACGTCGAGGATATAGCGCTCTTTGAACGCGTAGTGCAGACGTCCCATGTAGGCCATCGAGTGCCATTCTCCTTTGCCTGAGCTGAACGAGCGTTCGTTACCGGGCACGGTCGGCGACTCGATGCCGTTGGGCATACCGTATTTGCGGAATTCCTGAGCCTGCGAGTTACCCGAGGTAAGCTCCCACGCTCCGAGCAGCATCAGCGAGTGGCCGTGGCCTATCTGAGGCATGAACAGGAGTTCGTGCTTGGTCTGCATGTTGAGCGACTCGGCGTCGCGACGCGACACGCGGTTGACGTTGTCATTGTTCCATGCGTAGGAGGTAAGCTCGCGCGGAAGCACTCGGTCGTCCTTGCGGTTCTCGATATCGAACTGCACGTAGCCCTGATAGCGCAAACGGTGCTTCTCGGGATTGAGTATGTCATACTGCACGCGCAGTGTCGGGATGATACGCATCGATGTCTCGTCGTACTTGGCAAGATGGGCCATAGCCACGGGGTTGACAAGGTTTTTCTGCGAAGCGTCGAGCTGCGACGACTGCGGTATGATGTAGAAATCGTTGGTGAGGGCGCCGGTGTCGTCGCGGCGGTACACGCCTACGTTAGGCATCTTGCGGTAGGCGATGTCGAGTATGTTGCCGTACTCGTCATACGTCTTGTGATTCTTGGTGTGGGTGAGTGAGAACTCGGTCGAGAATTTCAATCGGTCGGATACCTGATAGTCGAGGTTCATCAACGCCGATATACGGTCGAGTTTCTGCTCGATGATGGTACCGGTCTGTGTGAGATAGCCGAGCGACGCGCGGTATTTGGCTTTCTCGCCGCCACCGTTCACGTTGACGGTATTGTCGTGGGTATAACCGTATTGTGTCACTTCGTCGACCCAGTCGGTGTTGTTGACGAAGTTCCAGTATTCGGAATACGTGGGGTCGTAGTTGTACTCGGGTATGTTGCCGGCGTTTTCATCCTGTCCGGGATTGAAATATGCCTGCTTCATGAGCATGGTGTAGTCGTCGCCGTTGAGCATCTTACGTCCTTTGGGCTGCTTGTGCATGGAGAATTTGTAGAGGTACTGCACGCGGGGCGGACCTTTCACACCGCGCTTGGTCTTGATGAGGATGACACCGTTGGCACCGCGTGCACCGTATACGGCTGCGGCCGCACCGTCCTTGAGCACGGTGATTTCCTCGATATCCTCGGGGTTGATGGCCAGAAGGTTGGCGAACTGTTCCTGAGTGGCGTTGGAGAAGTCGAACGACTCGTCGACGTGGCTCTCGTAGGGGATGTCGTTGAGCACGATGAGTGGCTCGGCGTTGGAGTTGATTGAACCCGAACCGCGGATACGCATCGATGAACCGGAACCGAGGTCACCTGAGTTTGACACGATGTCGAGACCTGCCATACGTCCCTGGAGGGCGTCGTCGATTGAGGTCACCGACAATCCCTCGAACTCCTTGGTGTTGATGGTCTGTGTGGCACCCGAAAGCTCACGCATGGGGATAGGCATCGAGCCGTCGTTGCTCATACGCGAGGCCGTCACCTGCACTTCCGAAAGCGTCGAGGCGTCCTTCATCACGATGTGCATGTTGGGCTTTATGGGAAGTGTCTGAGGCTTGAAGCCTACGTACGACACTTTCAGCTTATTGTTGGGATTCTTGATTGCTAAGGAGAACTCGCCGTTGAAGTCGGTAGCCGTGTTGGAGTATACACGGTTGTTCTTGTCCACCTCATGGAGCTGTGCGCCGATGATTGGCTCGCCATTCTCGTCGACCACCGTACCTCGGATGATTGACGATGCCTGGCCGTAACTGAGCTGCGTCACAGCCAAGAGCATCAGCATTAATAATAATCGTAGATTTCTCATGTGTATGTGAGGTTAGCTTGTTTATTTTTTAGGTGTTAAAGCACGGTCGATAAGGTGGATGACTGCGCGTGACGATGCAAATATACGGGTTGCGTCCTGCGGGTCTTCGGCGTTGCCGATGATGTCGCGTGCCATGTAGTTGTAGCATCCGGTCGAGGTGAGCACTCTTGCGGTGTGGCCTGTCTCGTCGCTGATGGTCATGTCGTGGCCGTTGGAGCCTATAGTCAGACGGCGGAAGCGGTCATATTCGTTGCGCGAACCTGTTTCGTAGACCATCGGTCCGTAGGCTGCGCCCGAGATATAAGCCGAGTTGTCGACGAAGTGGTAGCGTAGGAATGAAAGCAGGTAGAGCGCTTTCTCCTTCTTCACCGCCATATCCTCCTCAGCTGCGATTTCTTCCCATGTCCACAGGTCGGAATCGGCTGCGAAGGCTGCGTCGAGAGCTTCGTTGGTCGGTACAAGAATGGTGTAGCGGTAGTTGTTGAAGTTGTTCACTACGTGGCCGATACCGCATATTTTGGCTTCCTTAGAGTATTTTGTGCCGAATATGTCGACAAAGTCCTTGTCGTCGATGAAGTTGGTCGATACCTGCTCGTCGCCCATACACAGCTCGAAGAAGCGGCTGAACTCCTCATGCTCGCCGAGCACATCGTAGACGTTCTTGACCGGGTCGTGGAGTATATGGTCGATGAAGAATGTGCGTCCGTTCTGCGAGTCATACAGGCACGGGTGGCCGGTCTCGGTGTAGACCACATGTGCCGGCTCGATGCCCATCTCCATGTCGCCGCCGCCGTTGAACACTACGTCGGTGCCTTTGCCCGTGGCATAGATTGTGGCGCCTCCCTTGGTCAGGAAGTAGTTGGCGTTGGAGTCGTTGACGTAGCCTCCGAGGGTCGTGCCGTCGTTGGTGCCGATGACGATATTCATGTCGATGATGTCGGTCAAGCGGTTGCGCACGATGTTCTGGTCTGTCATCTTACGCTCCATCTCGCCTTTCTCGCCGTTCTCGTCCACATAATATATATCGGCGTAGACGGCGTTCTTGTCGGCATCGTAATAGAATTCCCAGATGCGGCGTGCGGCTCCGCCGAGCTGCCATGAAATAGGCTCGCGGTAGTTGAGGAGCGCCTCGTCGGTGGGAACGATGAGGTTGTACATGTTCTCCATCGAACGCAGGTACATGAAGAAGTACATTGCGTTTTCATCACCGAGGTTGTTCCAGTTGTCGGTCAGCGCCCATTTCATCACCTTGGTATGCTCCGAAGTGAGGGTCGAGGCGTAAGTGGCCTTATAGTCGATGGGAGGTATGACCTTGTCGATGACGAATACCACGCCGTTTGATGTCAGCACGGTATTGACGACGTTGCCTTCGTTGAGCTTGATGGCGTAGCTCGTCTCGTCGGTAAGCGTTGGCCACAGGTGGGGAAGCGATGCCATGAACGAACGTTTCTGATGGTTTTTCAGGAAAGTTGCGAGCAGGTCGGTGGGCACGTTGTCCCAGTCGCCGTAAGAGTCACGCAGGTAGCCGCCTTCCGAACCGTTGAAATATTCCATCATGGCGGCGTCGGTGGGCACGAACATCACTCCCATGTCGGAGTTGCCTCCGAAGGTGGTGTTGTTGGGGTCGTAGTAAAGCATACCGTATGACGAGAGGCCTTCCCCTTTGGGACCTGTCGATGCCGTCTGCTCGTTGAAGTAGCGCTTCACGAAAACGGAGTCGTTGGCCGAAAGCCCCGGAATGACGGGACGCAGGGCGGTCGAACCGTTGTAATACTCTTTGACGGAAGCGTCGATGCCGCCGTCGTAGTAAGGAGCGCTGAATTTGTCGAGCAGCTTGTTGAAGATCGTGGTATTGTCCAGACGGCCGATGGCCTCGGCCATTGTCTCCGACGGGAGCGCGACCTCTTCCATCTCATGTATATAACCGTTCTTGCAGATGATGTCGGGATGGATTACGCGTACATTATTAACAAAAATATCGGAACCGTTGTACGGCTGTCCGAAGAAAAGATTGAAATCGTTGCTCGTGATGCCCTTGGCGTTCATCATCTGCGGCGTGAAGTGCACCATCATGGGAGCCTGGGCGGTCAGGAACACTTTGTCGTCCTTGAAGCGTTCCCAGAAAATTGTCTCCGGAAGGGTCGTACCGGGTATGGCCTGCACCGAGTCCATATTGGTAGATGATGTGCCGCGGCGCAGCGCCTGGCCCTTTCCGCCGTTGTCGGAATTGTCGGGATTGGAGGTGTTGGGAAGCATGTCCGAAAGGTAAGCCATGTTGATCATGCTCGCGTTCATGATGATACGCTTCTGCGACACCGTCAGCTCCTCGTAGCTGTGCGCGCCGTAGGGATTGGATTGGTAAAAACGCTCGAAAGCGGCGTCGTTGGCGGGGAATAATGTCTTGGAACCCGTCTTGACGAGTGTTTCACGGTAACCGAGGTCGTCAATAAGACGCAACATGTTGGTAAAGTTGCCTTGCTGCTGAAGATACTCATAGATGCTCGCGCCGAGATAGTCCGGCTCATGGTCATCATAGATGTAATCGTCCTTGCAAGAGGTGACGCTTACTGTCGTCGACGCCAATAAGGCGGCAGCCAACAGCTGCACCATTCTTTTCGGTACTCCTAAATGCATTGCGATGTGGTTTTAGATATGGGTTAATGAATGGTTTGTTTGTCTGGTCATGTCCCTGACGAGGGAATGTCTTTCATGGCGTATCCGTTTCCGGAGCGATTTCCGGCCGTAGATACGGAATGACACGCGACAAAATTATGCACATTATAACAATATTTTTAGAAACTTTTAGGTTATTTACAAAACTTTTGACGCGTTAACGCGCCGTGCGACGTTTTTAAACCCTGTCTATATATTTATGACGCAAATTTATCATTTTTTTAATTTTAAAACAAAAGCGCCAAACATGTTTTATAACATACGAATGAAACCGCTTTTTACTCAAAGATTTCGTTTATTGCCAAAGATTTTACAATTTATTGCACCGCTTGCTATTAATTTTGCAATATTGACAAATCAGTCAAATTTTTAAGCCGGCGACCGACCTATAAATTCACCTGCGGCCACACCCTCCGGCAGGTTAACTTAATTTTGCTTAAAACAAGTGCCGCGCATGATGCCGCCCACAACCGCTTAGCACAATAGTTACATAAAACCGACATATTTATTTTAAACAAACTACTCATAAACCAATACCAAAATTCAACCCATGAACTTTAAGACAGTCATTATCTCCGCATGTGCGGCCGCAGCGGCCATATCGGCCGGCGCCGCGCAATCCGAAGCTGTAATGTGGTATCAGACCCCCGCCAAAGAGTGGATTGAGGCTGTACCCTTAGGCAACGGCCGTATAGGCGCGATGGTCTACGGCGGCATCAACCGCGAGCGCGTGGCCCTCAACGAAATCACCCTCTGGGCCGGACAGCGCGACTCGCTCCAGAACGACTATTGCGGACCGGAACACCTCGCCGAAATCCGTCAGGCTTTCTTCGAGGGCGACCTGAAGAAGGGCAACGACCTCACCCACAAATACCTCGACGGGCACAATGTGTCGTTCGGAACACACCTCCCTCTTGGCGACATGGTGATTGACTTCCAATATCCCTCGCAGCAGATTACCGACTACCGCCGCGACCTCGACCTCGCCACTGCCGTAGCATCCACTACATTTAATGTAAAGGACGGCGACAACACCATAAAATACACGCGCGAATACATCTGCGACTATCCCGACGACGTGCTCGCCATGAAATTTTCGGCCGACAAACCCGGCAATGTAAACTTCACCCTCTCTACCGACTTCCTCCGCGACGCCGAATTCAAGGCTCAGGGCAACGAACTGTCGTTTGTCGGAAAGGTAGACTACCCGATGTTCGGCCCCGGCGGCGTGAGCTTCGCCGGCACGTTCCGTATCGTCACCGACGGCGGCAAAGTGGTGCCCGAAGGCAACACACTCAAAGTCACCGGCGCTGACGCAGCCACAATAGTATGGGACATGCGCACCGATTATGACAACGACGCTCCCGCACAGCGTGCCAAAGACACAGTGGCCAAAGCCGCCGCTCGCGGATTCGACGCCCTCCGCAAAGACCACGTGGCCGACCACTCCGCCCTCTTCAACCGCATGGAGATCGCCCTCGGCGGCGAGATGACCAACTCGCTCCCGACCGACGTGCGCCTGCAGCTCGCCAAAAACGGCGTTGTCGACCCCGGATTCGACGCCATCTTCTTCCAGTACGGCCGCTACATGCAGATTGCATCATCGCGTCCCAACTCAACGCTCTGCTCCAACCTCCAGGGCATCTGGAACGATAACCTCGCCTGCCACATGGCATGGACCTGCGACTACCACCTCGACATCAACATCAACCAGAACTACTGGTCGCCCAACAAGGCCAACCTCGCCGAGTGCAACGAACCGATGTTCAAATACGTAGCCCTCCTCGCCAAATACGGCTCCGAAACCGCCAAAAAGCTCTACGGCTGCGACGGCTGGTGCTCCCACACCATCACCAACCCCTGGGGCTTCACCGCCAACGGCGGCTGGATAGGCTGGGGACTCAACGTCACCGCCGGCGCATGGCTCGCCACCGAACTGTGGAGCCACTACCTCTACACTCTCGACGAGGATTTCCTCCGCGAGACAGGCTACCCGCTGCTCAAGAGCTGCGCCGAATTCTTCGTTGACTACATGGTGGAAGACCCCAAGACCGGTTACCTCGTGACAGGCCCCTCCATCTCGCCTGAAAACGGCTACAAACTCATCGACGGCGACGGCACCAACTACCCCGCCGCCATGATGCCCACCATCGACCGATTCATCGTGGAGCGCATCTACACCGCTGTAATCGAAGGCTCCAAAGTGCTCGGCGTCGACAAGAAATTCCGTCAGCGCCTTGAAAAAGACATCAAGCGCATGCCCCCGGTCACCGTAGGCAAGGACGGTCTTGTAAAAGAATGGCTCATGTATGACGCCGAACGTACCGACCCGTCGCACCGCCACTCATCGCACCTTGTCGGCCTCTATCCCTTCGGCATGATTTCGCAGACCAAGACTCCCGAACTCTTCGAAGGCGCAAAACGCAGCCTCGCCAAACAGACTTCCGACCCCAATTGGGAAGATACCGAATGGAGCACAGGCAACATGATTTGCTTCAACGCCTTCCTCAAGGACGGCGACAAAGCCCACGGCTGGCTCCAGAACCTGTTCAAAGCCTTCACCCGCGAAAACCTCATGACCGTATCACCCGCAGGCATCGCCGGCGCACCCTCCGACATCTTCAGCTTCGACGCCACCGAAGCATCGGTAGCCGGTATATGCGACATGCTCATGCAAAGTTTCGACGGCTACATCGAGCTGCTCCCCGCGCTCCCGTCGGCATGGCCGACAGGCTCGGTCAAAGGCCTTTGCGCACAAGGCGCATTCACCGTCGACCTCAACTGGAAAGACTCAAAACCCGTATCAGCCGACATCCGTGCCGAAAAAGCCAACACCGTCAACCTCCTCGTTGACTACGGCACCCCCTTCACCATGACCGTCGACGGCAAAACCGTAACCCCCAAACTGAAAGGCAACATCGCCTCCATCGACCTCCGTCCCGGCCAGACCCTCACCCTCCGCTACTGAAATTTCCAATAGCATAAACATATACACACAATTCGAAAACGTCGGAATGCCCCCAAAGCGTCCCGACGTTTTCCTTTTTCACCCCACCTACCCCTACCCCCAAAATCCCCGATTGTGTATAATTTCCCGATTATAATCGGGGAAAAACGCACAAAATGCCGGATTAACCGATTATAACCGGAAAAAAGAGCATTCATCCGTAACGAAATTATGACTTTGATTACATGGGTGTTGCAAAATAGTGATTTCTCCCTATTTTTACCTTGTTTATCAGACCTGTCTCAACCAATCCATTGAGATAACGTGTTGCCGTCGGCCTACTGACCCCCAATTCCTTTTCAAGAAATTCATAAAACAGTAAAATATTGCGCTATTTTAGCTCCACGTCCAAGTCATAACAAGTCCTCCTTCATCAGAATGTAAAGGTCGAATTCTTATATATGGCTTATCAGAAGATGGTTCATACAAATTCCAGTGATAATAATTATATTCCGGATCACCTTCATCATCTATAAAGGGTTCACCATAATATGAGGATATTTTTGACACCAGTGAGTCAATAGTTTGTTTGTCTTGTTCACTCGTTATAAAAACAAAACCTCCATTGAGCGCAAATTTGACCCCCGCAAACTCAATCACAGCATATTCGAACTCTTTATCGTTGATTGTGTCGCACTTTAATATTCCTGCAGCTGACAGCTCTCTCATGGCGATTTCTTCATCTAAATGAATTGATGTGTCAAATATGCAGACTGTTGAATCAATATTTGCAACCTCTTTGGATTGATTAGATTGTGAAATTGTTTTTAATGTATTTGAATGTGCATCACTTTTTATTGAACAAGAGGTTATGAATAATGCAAATAAGCTAATAAAGTATAGAAAAAGTTTCATCAGTAAATTTACTTAATTTTATTCTTTGTGTATTATTCCGGCTATTTGGGAATCTGATTATGGAAATAATGTTCTGCCTCAGACTTAGTAGACGTCAAAGTTGCCCTTGCCGAATTAGTGCTACTGTTATTACCGTACTTATTTTCAAATACCTTAAGTGCATTATTAATAGAATTATATTTTTCATTGAAATCTTCCAGTGATGAAAAGGATGTTATCTCATTTTTAAGTGTAGATGCTCGTTCGGCAATATATGCCGAAACGGAGTTTTTTGCTTTTTGAATTGCTGAATTTAACTGTGAATTCAGATAGGTATCATTTGTCAACGGATAACGTTTATACGCTTTAACTTTATTCTCAAGTTCCTGTATACCCGCAACATTCGTTACATACCCTGCACTACTGCATACTCTCAAAGCTGCATGATAATCATTTATATTGCCAATAATCTTCTTTAAATCAGGCTCATAAAAATTACCCTGCGAATAAAGATTCAGATAATAAGTAGCTTGAGATTTGAAATCTTCAAGAGGAAAAGTACCCCATCTCGAAGAAGGGTATAGCTTATCCGTATCAACAATAAGAGCCTTAACAGCGGTATTATAGGCCAACAGCTTAAGAGAGTCAATTTCAATATCAGATGTAGGACGGCTTCCATCTTTAAGAATTAACTTCCCCTGTATATCTATCATCGTATATATAGAATCAAAGGCATTACGAGCAGTTTTGTAATCCTTTCCTTCAATTCTCTCTGAAATAGCGGCAGAGGCTACAGGCTTAAAAGGATCAGAATGGATAGAGGTTGCCTCATACCCTTTGATTGCATCAAAAAGCCATAAGGTAAGAAATGCCAATCCGACTACAAACACTGCTAATATTATCAATTTATTTATTGCGATTTTCATATTCAGAAATCTTACGGTTAAATTTAGTCATTAATGGAATTCTCGGTATCACCTTCTGAGTTTGCCTGCTTGATTATATTATCCAACTGATCCAAATTTATAATAGACGTATTTTTCCTCAATTCTTTCGAAATTGAGCTTTTTTCATTTGGATTGCAATTTATAGCGGCATCCTTCAAAATTGAACTACCGGCACAATCACCAAATGTTTTATCAGTTCTTATTTTATCTAGATTCCAATCTAAAACATTCTCAAAGAATACTTTTGCTTCATTCGATTTCAGATTTGCTTTATTCCATATACGATTCTCTTTAAAGTATTTTTTATCTTCCTCAATATCATTGCTATTGTTTTGACTAACGACTTGCACTTGTTGGGGCTTATCATGTTTTTCCGGATTTTCAGACGTTTCAAATAATAACGATTTGACTAATAAAATTACCCCTATAACCAAAACGACAAGTCCGAAAATTAGAAGAAAGTTCTTAAATAACCGTCCAGAATCTCGAGGCATTTTGTCTGCTTTCGACAGTTCGATATCCCGTCTTTGATTATTTGATATTCTTTTTATTGTCTCATAGGCAGGTGAAGCGCTATCTACTTTTACCGTTATCGGAGTTTCTTCAAAATCAGAGCCTGATACTTTGATTATAAATTCGGCTTCTTCTGCTTTAGATCTAACTGTCATGAATCCTCTCTTTATATCGTTTTCTGTAATTATAATTATTTCTTTCTCTCCGTCTTCACAAGTCAACGATATGGATTTATTTATATCTTTATAATCCACTGTATAAATTCCTTCTGACGCCTGAAGACAGCGAGTTTTTTTAGTATGACCAAATGCACCTTCGATTGTCCAATTGATTTTAATTTCGTATTTGAATTTGATTCCTGCTTCTTCTGCAGTTTTTTGATAGACAAATCTGTCTCCAACATATTTCAAATATGTACTATCTAATCCGGTAATCTTTCCATGATGAATGTAAGATCTATCAATTATTGGATCGAAATATTCCATTTTAACTTCACTTTCCGAGAGTTTTAATGAATACAACCTCGATTTAAGTGATTTATACAGATAATTACGAGAATTGGCTGCTGTTTTAACAATATCATTCGGCAATTTGTCACTTGTTATATCATTCCAAGCAGACCAAATCGCACCTTTTGATGAAATTTGTCCTATTTGATAAGGATTTTCAAAGAAATGTTCTACTGACGAAACCTCTGTCAGGAAAATTTTTTTATCAGACAAAGCATCTTTAACAGCAATTTTCTCTATTTCACAGAACTGGCACTCTTTTTTTATTTCATTTAAATCAGTATCACTTAAAGGATTTTGAAACGGGCCTTGGATATTCCCGGCATCACGTCCGTCAACATATTTTCCGATGGCAGTAAGTGTTTTTTCGGCCATCTCATTAAGTTTTTTTACCAAAACGTCTCCTTTGTTTGGAATCATCCATCCGGCTCGTAAAAATATTGCGACAGCTGGTCTTCGAGGTCCGTATTCTATATTCAGGAAATGAATTCCAAAATCAAATCCATCTTCAGTTGTCCTTATAATATATGTATAATCTCTTGCCTGATTACTCTTATTGCCTAAGTTAATACTTCTGGGATCAAAATTATTGAAGAAAGGTATATCTTCACAATTAAATTTAAATACTTCTTCACTCTCGCTTCTTTTGCGATCAAACATTCCACCCTTTATAATTATCTCCATAACTATCGATTTTATCCCTTTAATATTTTTGTCCACCACTTATCACTTTCCGGCTTAGATTTCAAGAAAAGCTTTCGTAGCACTTTCTCAGTATCTTCACCATTAAATTTGCATATTTGCTGCGCATAAACATCGCCAATTGAAAACGTTATCCCGCAAAAATCCCCAATATAGGATTCATTACATATTTTTTCAAGATTAGTTTTAAACGAAGAAAAATACTCATCAAAATATTCTTCCGCATTTACCGGCCTATCCTCTTTATCGCAAGGCAACCGATCGGCTTTGGTCATAAGCAGATAAATTCCTACTGTTGACTTTGAAAATACCTTGAGGTCTTTTAAAACTGACATTAATGCCTGTAAGCAATCTGGGATTTCAACCCATTGTCCATTGATTTTTATTGCTCTGTCATGGGAACCATACTCAAAAATAAAGAAATGAATTTTTGGCCTATTTTTATCTTTCAAATAATTTAAGAGTATATTGAAATTTTTAAAATGTGGTTCGTCGCTCGTTAAATCTTTTATAAGTACTTTTTCTACCTCATCCTTCGTTTTTCCTTGCAATTCATAAGCTCGGTGAATTAATTCGCCAGGCAAATCAATAAACGTAAACGGTGTATAGCGCCCATCAGGATTTTTTTTCTTATCAGGATTTCTCAACAATAAAGACATTTCATGTATTTGTTCTTCATCGGTGGCTGGAGGTAATATACATAAAGACAAATTTCTTCTAAATAGATTTTTCAATGCATCCCTATACTTGGCTCCCTTACAAGGTAATGGTGTGTATAATCCTTTTTTATTTATGTAGCTGAGAGCTGTTCCCAATGCACACGTTTTACCACTTCCCTTTATCCCCCAAAAGTACACTTCAGTTCCGTTACCTGAAAGACAATCTGGTATTTCCGAATTAGGTAATATCGGATCATCTTCATAACTCTTGATCATCTCCGTAATTGCCTCTCCAAAAACTTCTGTTATATCACTCCAAGTCACCTTATTATCCTTGACTGCTTTTTGAATATCAAGTATACGTACAGAATTTTTATTTTGTCGTATTCTATTTAAGAATTTATCTTTTTGACTTACATTATCTATTCTAACTCTCGCCTCCGGCGCAAATTGTCCATTGGGAAATTTGAGTAAATATTCACGATAACCTTCAGTTCCTTTGCTTTGGCAATTTTCCCAGGTTTTCTTGTCTTCATAGTTTTTTATAAGACTGTCTATCTCTTGGTCATGTACGCCGGGATGGTTTATCCTGTAATTAGAGTAAGCCTCAACTGTATCCGTTTTTTTCGCCAAATACCAATCAAAGTCTTTTAATATATCATTACAGTCTCTATAATGGTTGCCTTTGGGAAAATCAGATTTATATTGTTCAAAATCCGATTTTCGATTGGAGTCTGCAATATCTTCCCATGAGCTATTATCAAGGTCTTTCAAAATTTTTTTGGCATTTTCGACATTTTTGCCTTCTCGGAAATCCTTTATAAAGTTATTTAATTTGCGTGGAGTTAGTGAGTTTTTTGCCTCTTCAAATTTTTTATTCTCAAAATCTGAAAGAATTTTTCTGATTTCAATAATTTTTTCCACCGGGAAATTATTTAAATCATATAAATCAGAAACTGTTATATCATAATCATGCGATTTAATCACATTGGCTAATACCGATGGGGTAAACTCTGTATGATTATTGTTTAATTTATCGAGAATTTCTTGTCTTGTAGCCATAACTCAACATTTTTAAATCCATGTAAATTCTTTGGATGTTTTGTCTACCTTATTATTTTGTTCATCTACTCCATATTCCCAAGAATCTGTAAGGAAATATGGAAGCAGAATAATTCCGAAAACAATAAAAGTTATCAGAATAGCTATTATTGAAGGAAAATGATAATGGGTAAATTGAGCCGTACATGTATCGATTGAAGTTGAAAATTCCTTTTCAATAAAAGGCTCAAATGATTCATCTTCGAATCCATTTGATGACAATGTACGGTATTCATCAATCCAAGAAGACACTACTGACCTCAACTTGCGAAGGTTGTCGGGTGTGGCTACATTCCAAAGACTCATTTCCTTACTGTTATCAAGCCAGTAGTGACGCCCTTCAACTATTGACCGACGCGATTCCGGCAGAATGATACGACGTAAAGCCTGTGACTTAACTGAAATTACATAATCATATTCGTTTTTCGAACGAGTTGTTAGAAATGAGTCCCCTGATATTTCCTCTTCAGGAGAAAGTATATTCTCATAATCTTTTATTCTTGAATTGGCATATTCGGCATAGCGATTATCCAGATTGCTTGCATAATCGAATACTTCTTCTACATTTTCTTTTATATCTTCCGATTTACCTAATACATCCAGAAAATTGGTAAATGGAATGGCAGCCAAAACAAGAACGACGAATATAACCGTCCCCAAAGCTATCTGCACGCTCTTTCCAAGGAATTTGTTGCGTTCTGCTTTTCCATAGCACATTCCGAAGCAACACAAGGATACAATTACTAAAATCCCAATAGCAATCCACACAGGAGTTTTAGAACTTGTTGTTTCATGATACAGCATTCCTAAAAAAGCAATGTAGCTAAAAACAAGCACTGCCAAAAGAGCCAACACCATAGCCCAGTTGAATCTTTTCTGTCCTATCATTTACAAGAATTTCATTCGCCTGTCCCCTCTGACGATATAAAAATAAAAAGCGTGGGAACTTTACTTACTGCTTGTTCCACGCTTCGAGGCTCCGGAATTTGCCTATTACTGTCGAACAAGCAACGTAGAGCCCACGCCGATATGGGTTGAAGAATTCAATTCATACCGATGGAGACATCTATCGCTGCCTTGTCCTTGACAGTAATTGAAATTTTCCGGATTTCGAAGCGTCAAGAACAAAGCGTCAATAAACGCTTTTTTCTAAAAAACATGTACCCACCCCGAGCCCGATACTTCAAACAGTATCATATCGGCGTAGGCGTTACAGATAATTATGTAACAGCGACAAATTTACATATTTATTTTAAAATATTATTTATTTAAAATATAAAAATTTGCCCTAATAAAATTTCCTTATTCATTCTACAATAAAATTTGGCACAGATTTATCTTTAATACGGAAAACGCCGTTTTTTGAGGGGGTATTTTTATAGGAAAACGCAGTAAAATGGGGTGAAAAAATTATGGAAAACGCAGTTTTTCGGGGATAGAGCTGTATATTTGCGCCGATAAGAGCCTGATTATAGGATATATAAGAAAAGTCACAGAACGAGCGAATTTCCGAGATGTTGGTGATGCGATTGACGTATTTATAGACCAACAGGAGCACAGGAGGCGATGACAATAGCACAATTATCTGTACTTTTTGTCAGGGCTCCTGTGCTCCTGTTTGAACTTATCTGTACGCGTATGCGACGGTATCAGTGGCAGCCGCAGGCATCGTCGCTGCAGTGGTGGCCGTGGGTGCAGCCGCAGTCGTCGCCGCAGTCATGGTCGCCGCATCCGCATGCGTCGTCGCTGCATCCGTGGTCGTGACAGCCGCAACCGCAACCGTGGGCGGGCTGAAGTTCCTCGGGTGTAGCGTCGCGTACGGTCTTCACCTCACCCTTGAAACGCACGTCCTTTCCGGCGAGCGGATGGTTGAAGTCCATGACTACCTGAGTGTCGGTCACATCCTTGACGAGACCGTTGATACGGAAACCGTCGGCGGTCATCATAGGCACGAGAGCGCCCGGCTTGACCATCTCGGCGTCAAATTTGCCGTCGACCATGAAGATGTCTTTCTCCAGAGTGACAATCTGCTCGGGGTCGTAGGGACCGAAAGCCTCACCGGCCTTTACCTTGACGTCATATTTGCCGCCGGCTTCGAGACCGTCGAGAGCGGCTTCGAGAGGTTCTATCATGCCGCGGGTCACGCCGAAAACAAACTTTTCGGGGTCTTCGGGGTCAACCTGATGTACGAGTTTCTCGCTGCCGTCGGGATTTATCTGATACAAATCGTAAGTGATTTCGACATATTTGCCGGGTTTGATTTTTTCCATAATTATTATATTTGATGTTTGTAAACAAGTCTCTATGAGATAGAACAAAAACTGTGCCAAAAAGTTAACGCGCCGACAGGGATGCGATTCAATATTGAATGGAGCGGGGGCGTCCCGCCCCCGTAGGAACGTTTGTGGTTAATGAAATACCACGGGGGCGGGACGCCCCCGCTCCTGTCACTTTCCTGTTATCATCTGCTGGATGTCGTTGAGCTTGTTGAGGGCATCCATCGGCGTCAGGCGGTTGATGTCGAGGCCGGCGATGGCGTCGCGTACCTGTGCCAGCAACGGGTCGTCGAGCTGGAAGAACGACAGCTGCATCCCTGCGGGCGCCTCGAGCGTGGCGAGCTGCTTTTCCGGCGCGAGACCGTCACGGCGGTTGGCTTCCTCGAGATGGCGGAGCACCTCCGAGGCGCGGCGCACTATCGATGCCGGCATGCCGGCAAGCTTGGCCACATGTATACCGAAGCTGTGCTCCGAGCCACCGCGCGCCAGTTTGCGCAGGAACACCACCTTGCCGTCAATCTCCTTTACCGATACGTTGTAGTTGACCACGCGGGGAAACTGCCGCTCCATCTCGTTGAGCTCGTGGTAGTGGGTGGCAAAGAGCGTCTTGGGCTGCATGGCCGACTCGTGGATATGCTCCACGATGGCCCACGCTATGGATATGCCGTCGTAAGTCGACGTGCCGCGGCCGAGTTCGTCGAAGAGTATCAGCGACCGCTGCGACATGTTGTTGAGTATGGAAGCCGCCTCGTTCATCTCCACCATGAATGTCGATTCGCCGAGCGAAATGTTGTCGGAAGCGCCCACGCGGGTGAAAATCTTGTCGACAATGCCCGTTTTCATGCTCTCTGCCGCGACAAACGACCCCATCTGGGCAAGCAGTACGTTGAGAGCCACGGAACGCAGGAGAGCCGATTTACCGGACATATTCGGACCCGTTATCATCATCACCTGCGTGCCGTCGTTGGCGAGGCTGACGCTGTTGGATATGTAAGGCTGTCCCGGAGGCAGCTCCTTCTCGATGACGGGGTGGCGTCCGCCGGTCATCTCGAGCGACAGGGAGTCGTTGACCACGGGGCGGTTGTAGCGGTTGTCGAGGGCGGCGCGGCTGAATCCGAGCAGGCAGTCGAGGCGTGCCAGCAGCGTGCAGTCGAGCTGCACGGCGGCGACATATTCGTTGAGCCACGACACTAAGGCGTTGTATATGCGCGTCTCTATGACGGCTATACGCTCCTGGGCGGTGAGTATTTTCTCCTCGTATTCCTTCAGTTCGGGGGTGATATAGCGCTCGGCGTTGACGAGAGTCTGTTTGCGCACCCACTCCTCAGGCACCTTGTCCTTATGGGTGTTGGTGACCTCGATATAGTAGCCGAACACGTTGTTGAAGCCGATTTTGAGCGACGCTATGCCGGTGGCCTCGCTCTCGCGCTGCTGTATCTGCGCCAGATAGTCCTTCCCGCGGTAGGCGATGTCGCGGAGCTCGTCGAGCTCGGTATCGACGCCTGAGCGCACCACCGCGCCGCGGTTGAGGGCAGCGGGGGCGTCGTCGACAATCTCGGCGCTGATGCGGTCGATCATGCCGCGGCAGGGATTGAGCTGCTCACCTATGGTGTGGAGCGCGGGCAGGTCGCTCTCCATGCATAGACGCCTCACAGGCTCGATGGCCGAGGCCGAATTGCGCAGCTGCACCACCTCGCGGGGCGAGATACGTCCTACGGCCACTTTCGAGATAAGGCGCTCGAGGTCGCCCACCACCGAAAGCTGACGCGCAAGCTCGTCGCGCATCTCTGTGTCGCGGAAGAAATACTCCACGATGTCGAGACGGGCGTTGATGGCCGTCACGTCCTTAAGCGGGAACAGCAGCCATCGGCGCAGCAGACGGGCACCCATCGGGCTGACCGTGCGGTCGATGACGTCGAGCAGGCTCTTGCCGTCCTCGCCGAGGCTCTGCACGAGCTCGAGATTGCGCACCGTGAACCGGTCGAGGCGCACGTAGCGCTCCTCGTCGATGCGCGATATGGAGGTGATATGCGATATGCGGGTATGCTGGGTGATGTCGAGGTAATGCAGGATGGCGCCCGACGCCACGATGGCCGACGGCATCGATTGAATGCCGAACCCCTTGAGGCTCGCCGTCTCGAAGTGCTTGAGCAGGCGGTCTTTGGCGCTCTCGAGGGTAAACACCCAGTCGTCAAGCTCCATGGCGAGGTAACGGCCGTTGAAAGCCGACTCGAGGCGGGCGCGGCATTCGCGCTCCACGAGCACCTCCTTCGGGGCGAAATTCGACAGCAGTTTGCCGATATAGTCGTCCGACCCTTCGGCGGTAAGGAATTCGCCGGTGGATATGTCGAGAAACGACACGCCGGTGGCCTGTTTGCCGAAATGCACGGCGGCGAGGAAATTGTTCTCGCGGTTTTCAAGCAGGTTGTCGCTGATTGACACACCGGGGGTGACAAGCTCGGTTATGCCCCTCTTCACGAGCTTCTTGGTGAGCTTGGGGTCCTCGAGCTGTTCGCAGATAGCCACACGTTTGCCGGCGCGCACGAGCTTGGGGAGGTATGTGTCGAGAGCGTGGTGGGGAAATCCGGCAAGCTCCACCGACTGGGCCACGCCGTTGGCGCGCCGCGTCAGCGTTATGCCGAGTATTTCCGACGCCGTGATGGCATCGTCGGAGAATGTCTCGTAGAAGTCACCCACACGAAACAGCAATATCGCGTCGGGATGACGCTGTTTCATCTCGATATACTGTTTCATCAAAGGTGTCTCGACAATTTTCTTTGCCATGCCTTGTTGTTTTTGTATTGGTTTGATTTGCTGTAGGGACACTCACTGCGAAATTACAACCTCCGCGGTTAAAAACCGCGGCTACTACGCATGCGGTCTGCTAATTGAACCGATAGTGGCCGCGGTTTTTAACCGCGGTCTTAATTTTGCAGCAACTTTGCGCCCGATATGGGTAATACCGTCATCGGGATGCTGACGCGATGAATCGCGTCCCTACACGTTCGTATGTTTTGAGTTATACCACCCATTGCATTTTATTTCAACGGGTCGGGGTTGAGCTGCTTGAAGGCGAGGGCGTAGAGGCGCATCTGCTTCACCATGGCGAGCAGGCCGTTGCTTCGGGTGGGCGACAGGTGGGTCGACAGACCTATGGCGTCGATGAAATGGAGGTCGCTGTCAAGGATTTCCTGCGGTGTATGGCCGGAAAGCACGTCGATGAGCATCGAGATGATGCCTTTGACTATGATGGCGTCGGAATCGGCGGTATAATACACCTTTCCGTCGCGGTATTCGGCATTGAGCCACACGCGGCTCTGACACCCCTCGATAAGGTGTTCGGGGGTCTTGTATTTCTCGTCGATGGGGGGGAGCGCGTTGCCTAAGTCGATAATATAGGCATAGCGATCCATCCAGTCGTCTATGTCGGCGAACTCAGCTATGAGCTCTTCCTGTTTATCGTTGATTGTCATGATGTTATTTGAATATGGTATTGATGACTACATCGCCCACCATCTTGAGTGTGGCGGGGTCGATGTTGTCGAGATTGTCGTCAAGTGTATGCCATGTAGGGTTGAACGAGCCTGTCGACGGGTTGGCCGACTCCACAATATCCACGGCGGGAATGCCTACGCGCATGATGTGTATGTGGTCGTCGTTGAGAGCGCCGCCGGGAGCATCGGGGAAACGCTCGCCGTAGCCTGCGCGGCGTGCGGCATCCCACACTAAGTTGTTGACATTGCGGGCGTAGCGGTCGGAAAAATACTCGCGGTGGAAACGTGCGTCGCGTGCACCCACCATATCGAGCAGAATGGCGTATTCGGGTACACGGCGTGAGGTGGGGTCGAAAGCGTCGGCCCATGCCTGCGAACCAATGCACCAGGAGAAATCATCGTCGTAGGTGCCGGCGTCCTCGGCGTCGACAAAGAGCATCTCGACCTCGACATCCTTGGGGAGACGGTTCATCAGGCGCGCAATCTCAAGGAGCACGCCCACGCCGCTCGCGCCGTCATTGGCGCCGTCGATAGGGGTGCGGTGGAGGGTGGAGTCCGCCTCCTGGTCGGCCCATGGACGCGTGTCGTAATGCGCCAAGAGCAGCACGTGGCGCGGCGCTCCGGCGTTGAAACGACCGATGATGTTGCGCACCCGCTGCGGCTTCATGGCGCTCCCTGCGGGCGCGAAAATGGTATCCTGCACCGTCACGTCGGCACCTGCATCCTTCAGCCGGCGCATTATGTAGTCGACGCAACGGCTGTGCCCCGGAGTGCCGGGCACACGGGGCCCGAATGCCACCTGCTCGGCCACGCGGACATACACCGAATCGGCGTCGGCCATCACGTCGAGCACGGCCTGCCGCGGGGCGACAGTATCCTGCGCGGGGTCAGCCTGCCTGTCGGCCGATTTGTTGCCGCAGGCCGATGCCATAAGGGCACCGACGGCCAATATCGAAGTCAAAAAGAGATGTTTCATACCCCAAATTTACACAAATTTGAGCGAAAGTCGTATATTTGTGTATGAGTTTTTTTCACACAACAGAGTTTTACGTGATTTTGTTTCTCGTGGCGGCGGCGATAGTGGCGTTTCTCGCCAAGCCGAACACCACGAAGGAAGCAAGCGAATATCTCCTCGGCGGCGCATTGTCGCGCGAGGACAATAGTGATGATGAGAAAGAGCCTGCCGTCAGTATCGATTGCGACGACAGCGGCTGCGTGTGGCTGCGGCGCACAGGCATCGAAGGGGTCGACGCATCGGGCGCCGTCAGCGCAAAAATAGTAGTGCGAGGCAACAATATAACGGTCTACGAACGTCTGACCGAAGGGCGCTACGGCGACGGACCGATTGACACCGCCCTGTTCAGCCTCGATTTCCTCAACGCCGACCGCTACTGGCTCCGCTACGAATCAGAAGCCACCAACCGCACCGCCACCCTCTCCTTCCGCAACATCCCCGGCTACCACTCCCAAGCCCCGCTCAAACAATAACACCCAATGACACGGAAGCATAGAGTGGAGCGAGGGCGTCTCGCCCTCGTGGTATTATTATACACTGAAAGTCACTACGTACACTGAAAGTTACCACGGGGGCGAGACGCCCCCGCCCCACTCAGCTCAGCTTAAATAAAAAGCGATAATAGCGTCTATACAAATCCGATTGTGTGTCCGACGAGTCCAACCGGTCAGACTTGTCAGACATGTCCGGTTCAGAATATCGAGAGGAACCAGGTGGAGATGAAGACGTAGATTACGAGGCCGACTATGTCGTTGGAAATCTGGATGAAAGGGCCGGTGGCAAGCGCGGGATTGATTTTCAGTTTTTCGAGCGTCAGGGGCACTATGGTGCCTAAAAGCGTGGCAAACATCACCACTATGAACAGCGATACGGCCACCGACAGCGTCACGGCGAAATCGTGAGGTATCATAATCAGATTGTACACGAATATCACGCCGGAGATGATTGTGGCGTTGAGCAGTCCTACCCTCACCTCCTTCCAAAGCTGCTTGGCGAACTCCTTGATATCCAGCGTGCCGTTGGCCAAACCCTGCACCACGATGGCCGACGCCTGCACGCCGACATTGCCGCCCGTGCCGCCGATGATGGGGATGAAGATGGCGAGCGTGGTGACAGCCTGGAGCTGAGCCTCGAAGCCGGTGAGGATGAGCGAGGCGAGTATGCCCGACACGATACCGATGAGCAGCCACGGTATGCGCGCCTTTGTCTGCGCGAGGATGGAGTCGGATGCGTCGACGTCAGACGACAGACCTGATGCCAGCTGATAGTCACGTTCCGACGATTCGCGCACCTGGTCCATGACGTCGTCGACGGTGATACGTCCCACGAGGCGCCCTATGGAGTCGACCACGGGCATAGCCACAAGGTCATATTTCTCGAAGTCGAGGGCTACGTCGTCAATCGGGGTGTCGGTCTTGACCGATACCGGTTCGCACTCCATGATATGCTTTATCTTGGATACCGAGGGGTGGGTGATGAGCGTTTTAAGCGGGAGTATACCCTTGAGGCGGTCGTCATTGTCGACCACATAGACGTAGTAGATTTCGTCCATATCCTCGGCCTGCATGCGCATCTGCTTGATACACTCGGGCATCGACCAGTTCTCGTTGACCACAATCATCTCCGTGCCCATCAGACCGCCGGCGGTGTCCTCGTCATATTTAAGGAGGTCGATGATGTCGCCGGCCTGCTCCACGTCGTTGATGTGGGAGAGGATTTCGTCGCGGTCATCCTCGTCAAGCTCCTGGATAAGGTCAACGGCCTCGTCGGTGTCGAGGTGGTCGATGACCTGCGTGGCAATCTCCTTGGCAGGCATGTTGGAGAGGAGCTTGCGGCGGTCCTCCTCGTCGAGCTCCATGAGCACGTCGGCGCGTGTGTCCTCGTCAAGAAGATTGTAAAGAAATTCCGCCTCTTCAAGGTCGAGTTCCTGATACAGTTCGGCAATGTCGGCCGGGTGCATCTGCTCGAGCTCGGTACGCGCCGCAGCCTCGTCGTGGCGGCTTATTATGTCGCGCATTTCCTCGATATATTGATCGGTGAATTCTTTCATTGTCGCAGCGAGCTAACGAGATTGGTCAGTTGTATGAATTGGTCGACGGAGAGCTGTTCGGGGCGGAGAGCCATCAGCGGGTGGTCGGGGAGAGGTGTGCCCGAGGGGAGGAGCGGACGGAGGGAGTTGCGTATCGTCTTGCGGCGCTGGCCGAAGGTGGTCTTCACCACGGTTTTGAACAGGCGCTCGTCGCATCCGAGCGATGTCACGCCGTTGCGCCGCAGCCTGATGACACCCGATTTCACCTTGGGCGGGGGATTGAACACACCCTCGCTTACGGTAAAGAGATATTCTATATCGTACCAAGCCTGAAGAAGCACGGAGAGAATGCCGCGCGTACGCGAACCTTCGCGGGCAGCAATGCGTTCGGCCACCTCGCGCTGGAGCATGCCGGAGCACAGCGTCACATTATCCTTATAGTCAAGGATATGGAAGAATATCTGCGACGAGATGTTGTAGGGATAGTTGCCTATGACGCAAAGGCGTCCGTCGGCGCCGGCGAAGCGGGTAAGGTCGAGCTGCAGGAAGTCGCCCTCGACAATGCGTCCGTCGAGCGCGGGATAGTTCTGCCGCAGGAATGCCACGCTCTCGTCGTCAAGTTCGACTACGGTGACATCGCGTCCGGCTTCAAGGAGATATTTGGTGAGCATACCCATACCGGGACCCACCTCCACCACCGGAAGTGCAGGCTCGCAATCAACGGTAGCGGCTATGCGCGCCGCCACACTCTCATCGGTCAGGAAATGCTGTCCGAGCGCTTTTTTGGGTCTGACTTTCTCCATATAGCTGCAAAATTAATTATTTCCCGCGAGTTTTCGCGCATCATGCGCGGTTATTTTTTGGAAGAATGCCCCCGAAATAATATCCTCCGGCATGATATTTTTCAGCTGGGGAGTAGGGACGCACGGTCTGTGCGTCCGAAAATATCGGTTGATTATCTGCCGGTTACCGGACGCACAGACCGTGCGTCCCTACAAATTACTGCGTCTTTATACCCGCTTCACTGTCATGATATAAATAAAAAGCGATGGCGTCGAGCCATCGCTTTTTATTAGCTGATATGTTAATCAGATTATTTTACGAGTTCTTTGGCTACTTTGCTGCCGCGGACCACGATGTAGAGGCCGTTGGTCGGCTCGGCAACGCGTACACCCTGGAGGTTGTAGTATACGGGAGCTACATTCTCTTCAACTTCGATGCCTTCAACTGCATCGAGGCCTGAAGTTACAACAAGTTCCATTGTAGCCGCATTGAATGAGAGAGTCCATTTACCCGGGGCGATAGAGAAGTTTACGCCGTCAGACTCAGCCTGAATACCGCATGCAAAAGTACCAATGCCTGAGATTTCGTTGTTTCCTGTAGCCCAGATCCAGTTTGACTGAGAGCCGTTGGTAAGTTCACGGATACCGAAATCGCTCTGTGCGGTAACGTTAACATCCTTGGCTACCCAGATATCGCCTTCCACATTTGTAAGAGTAGTTGCGCTCCAGGCTTCAGCTTGGTCAGGAAGATTGCCCCAGATGTCGTATGTGATTTTAACTTCAGCCTGCTGACCGGTGATGGTAAGGGTTCCGTTATTTGTATCAAGAACGAGATGGGGATTGTCTACCACACCTTCTTCAAGAGAAATATCGCTCGTAGAGCCGCCTACGCCATAATTATAAGGCGTGCCAAGCACGAGTTTTGTACCGTTTGAGCCAAAATTAGCAGCATCATTGCCCCATGTACCGTCGTTGATTTTGAATCCGGAAGTCAGCTGGCCTTCATAATCAAGAACGTATGTACCGTCGCCCTGAGCTTCAAACAGACAAGTCGGATCTTTTAAAGTCCAGACATTGGGTTTCTGGAAACCACCGATCAGATAATAATCAATTGCACTTGCTGACATTACGCCGAGTACGAGCGCTACAAGAAAAAAGTAAAATTTCTTCATGAATAAAAAAGGTTAAGTGTTAATAAATTAAGGTTAATATATTCAAATTGTGAATAATTTCAGTTTTGCAAACAATAATTACAGAATTTCATGTAAGTATAGCAAACAACATACCATCTATTGCCAAGAGATAATAATTACGGTGCAAATATATATAATTTTTTACAAGTCAGAACTATTTTAATGATTTTTTTTCAAAAAAAATTGAAATTAGAGGGCACTTGTTAAGCAAATCCCCTCGAATTTTTTTTATATGTCATTGTTACAATGTGCAATAAGTAGCATCACACACTCTTGGCAAGAGACATGTATATCAATATCGTACTTACAAGACGTAAACTAAAATAATTAACCTTAATAATTTATTAACACTTAACCTTTTTATTCATGAAGAAATTTTACTTTTTTCTTGTAGCCATGCTCGTAAGCGTGGCCGCTTCGGCAACCTCAGTGTATTTTGAAAACACCCTTGGCTGGAGTAGTGTAAATTGCTATTGTTGGGCTCCTGAAGTTTCTAAATGGCCCGGTGATGCAGTGACCGAGACAATTACTATTGACGGCCGTACATTCTATGTATACAACGTGCCCGGCGACCAGACCAATGTAATTTTCAGCGGCGATGGTGCTCAGACAAAAGACCTTGCTACAACTGATGGTGCGGTTTATAGCGGAAACAACGTCAATTCAATCGATCCTATCGGCACAATTAAAGATGGTGTTTTCACTCCCGCCGGAGAAGTAGTTATAAACTATGCAAAAATTTATATTCGTGTGTCAGAATGGGATAAAGCCGGATGCTATATCTATTCTTGGGCTCCCTCGCTTTTCGGCAGCTGGCCCGGTAAAGAAATGTCAAAGGTCACTATTAACGGCGAAGAGTATTGGACTATTGACATAGATTCACGTGAACTCACCGGCAGTTCAATCAACTGGAAACTCAACTACAACGGTGATGAATCAGACAACGTAGAAAACGCTTCAATGTTTGAAGACGGCCATGTTTATAGCCTCGACGGCACAAGCGGTCTGATTACAGCAGTTGAAGGCATCGAAGTTGAAGAGAATGCAGCTCCCGTATACTACAACCTTCAGGGTGTACGCGTTGCCGAGCCGACCAACGGTCTTTACATCGTAGTTCGCGGCGACAAAGTTGCAAAAGAACTCGTAAAATAATCTGATTGACATATCAGCAAACAAAAAAGCGATGGCTTCGAGCCATCGCTTTTTTGTTTGTAGTGGAGCAGAGTGTTGCAGAACTAAACTTTCCGCGGTTGAAAACCGCGGCTACTATGCGAAGATTCCTGACAATCAGCTACGTAGTAGCCGCGGTTTTCAACCGCGGAAAGTTAAAGCCGAGTTTTGCAACACCTTCGTAATAACTTTCCATAATACCACGAGGGCGGGACGCCCTCGCCCCTATCAGCTACGGGCGGATTTGGCCGGTGCCGGCGATGAGCCATTTGTAGGTCATAAGGCCTTCGAGAGCCATGGGGCCGCGGGCATGCATTTTCTGGGTGGAGATGCCTATTTCGGCGCCGAGACCGAACTGGGCGCCGTCGGTAAACGATGTCGGGGCGTTGGTGTAGACACATGCGGCGTCGACCTCGGTGGAGAAGCGGCGTTTTACCTCCTCGTCGGCGGTGACTACCGACTCGCTGTGACCGGAACCGTTGCGGTCGATATGGTCGAGCGCCTCGTCGAGGGTGTCGACGGTGCGTATAGCCATGGCATACGACAGGAATTCGGTGCCGAAGTCGGCATCGGTTGCATGCCGGAGCAATTGCGCGGGATAGCGGCCTTCGAGAGCGCGGTAGGCACGGTCGTCGGCATGGATGATGACGGATGAGGCCGCCAGAGGCTCACAGATGGCCCCTAACGCGTCAAGAAGCGAGCTGTGAAGGATGATACAGTCGAGAGCGTTGCACACGCTTACGCGCCGCGTTTTGGCATTATTGACGATGTCACGTGCCATCGCTATGTCGGCCGAAGCGTCGACGTAGCAGTGACACACTCCGGCGCCCGTCTCGATGACCGGTACCTGCGACTTCTCACGGACGCTGTTGATAAGGCTGCTGCTGCCGCGGGGTATGATAAGGTCGACGGTGCCGCGGGCGGCGAGAAGCGTGTCGGTGGCCTCGCGGGTGGCGGGGAGCAGAGTGGCTACGGCGGGGTCGATGCCGTGGCTGCGGAGCTCGCGATGGATCACGTCGACAATGGCGCGAGAGGAGTCGTCGGCGTCGTGTCCCCCCTTGAGCACACATACGTTACCGCTTTTGAAGCATAGGGAGAAGACGTCGGCGGTGACATTGGGGCGCGCCTCATAGATGACGCCGATAACGCCGAATGGGACGGCCACGCGGCGGATAACCAGCCCGTTTGGACGCACGCGGCGGTCAATCTCCACGCGCGGCGACGGGAGCGACGCCACGTTGCGCATGTCGGCCGCGATGCCGGCTATGCGGTCAGGGGTCAGTTTCAGCCGGTCATATTTGGGATTGGCCGTGTCCATGCGCGCCAGGTCGAGGGCGTTGGCGGCGAGTATGTCGTCGGTGGCCGCTACGAGAGCGTCGGCCACAGCGAGAAGTACGGTGTTGATTTTTTCATCGGAGAGTCCGAGAAGCTGCCGCGATGCACGGCGCGCGTCAATAAGCTGCTGTTCAACCATTTTTAAGCGATTTGTAGGGACGCGATTTATCGCGTCAGCACTGAGGGGGTTAATGATAAAGTTATTGGTCTAATTAGTCTAATTGGACTAATTGGACTTATTCAACCTATTCCACATAGAGGTAGTCGTAGTGGATTATGGGGCGCTGACGGTGCTTGCCGGCGGCTTCGCGGGCTTCGGCTGCGCCGTAGGAGGAGCGGCCTATGGCTATGAGGTTGCCGGCGGTGTCGAGCACTTTTATCAGGTCGTCTTTCTCGAAATCGCCGATTACTTCAGTTACGCCAATCGGGAGCACCGAGGCGGCGTGGTCGGAGTTGACAGCCTCGACGGCGCGGTCGTTGATTCTGATGGCGCCTTTGGCGAAACCTTCGCTGTGGGCTATCCAGCGCTTGAGGCTCGAAGCGGGCACTGCGGCGGGGGCAAACTCGGTGCAAACGGTGTCGCCTTCGCCCGATATGATGTCGGTCAGTATGTTGTCGCGCTTGCCGTTGGCTATGATTACGGCTATCCCCTCGTCGGCCACCTTCCGGGCGATACGGTATTTGGTGACCATGCCTCCGCGGCCGAAGCCCGAACGCTCGGTCATGATGTAGTCGGTGAGGTCGAGGTCGGGGTCGACACGGCGTATCACCTCGGCGCCGGGCTGACGCGGGTCGCCGTTGTAGATGCCGTCGATATTGCTGAGTATGATGAGCGCGTCGCAGTCGAGCATGGCGGCCACGAGTCCCGACAGCTCGTCGTTGTCGGTGAACATCAGTTCGGTCACGCTGACGGTATCGTTCTCATTGACAATAGGTATGATGCCGTTGCGCAGCATCACCATCATGCAGTTGCGCTGGTTGAGATAGTGGCGGCGCGTTGCGAAACTCTCCTTCATGGTGAGCACCTGACCGACGTGGATACCCCGGTCGCGGAACAGGTCGTAGTAACGGTTGATGAGCTTTACCTGTCCGACAGCCGAAAAGAGCTGGCGGGCGTCGACATTGTCGAGCTGCGGCAGCTGCATGCCGCGCAGCTCGGAGCGTCCGCACGCCACCGCTCCCGACGAAATCATGACAACCTCGATGCCGCGGGCGCGGAGGGCGCACACCTGGTCGACGAGAGCCGAAACGCGGGTGACGTCGAGCGTGCCGTCGGCACGGGTCAGCACATTGCTGCCTATCTTTATGGTGACTCGGCGATAATTCCTCATTTTCTGACTGGGGTTAGTATGGCATTGATGACTGCGGAGGTAAATCCACTGTGTTCCAACGCATTGATACCTTTTATAGTCATGCCACCGGGTGTGGTGACCTTGTCAATCTCGGTCTGCGGCGCAGCGCCGGGGAGCGAAAGCATGGCGGCGGCACCGTCGACAGTGGCGCAGACGTAACGGAGGGCGTCGGCGGGTCTGAAGCCAAGTTCCACACCGGCCTGCACGCATGCCTGTATGAACTTGTACACGTAGGCTATGCCGCACGAACTGAGTGCTGTGGCGGCATCCATCAGGCGTTCTTCGATTACGGCTACCTCGCCCATGCGGCGGAACAGCGACTCGACAGCCTGAAGAGTGGACGCGTCGGCGCGACGTCCGGCGATGAAAGTCATCGACTTGCCTACGGATAGTGCGGTATCGGGGATGACACGGCACACGGCGGGCAGTTCGTCGCCGCGCACAAGCATGGCGTCGAGAGCGTCGATGGAAACGCCTCCGGCAAGCGACACTATCGTGTTGCGGCGGTAGACGAGGCGCGGTTTAATCTGGTCGATAACCTGACCGAGAAGCCATGGCTTGACGGCAAGGATTACGACGTCGGCGTCGATTACGGCCTCGACGTTGTCGGTAGTGACCGTTATGAATCTCTCCGGAAACTCGGCCTTGAAGGCCTCGAGTTTGGGTAGCGTGGGGTTGGACAGCGCAATTTTATACTCGCGTGTCGCGGCAAGGGCGCGCGCTATGGCTCCCCCCATGTTGCCGGCACCTATTATCGCGACTTTCATAGTGATTCGAGTATACGTTTGAGCACTACTTCGGCAGAAATCTCACGGTTGGCGGCTTCGGGTATGACAAGCGAGCGGGGCGACTCGATGACGTCGTCGCTTACAATCATGTTGCGCCGCACGGGAAGGCAGTGCATGAAGTAGGCGTTGTCGGTGAGCGCCATCTTATCGGCAGTCACCGTCCAGGAGCGGTCGGTGGAGAGCACTTTGCCGTAGTTGGGGTCGGCGTATGCGCTCCAGTTTTTGGCGTAGACGAAGTCGGCACCGCGGAGTGCCTCGTCCTGGTTGTGGTATACCTTGGTGTCGCCTACAAATTCGGGCGCGAGGTCGTAGCCTTCGGGGTTGGCGATGACAAACTCCACATCAGCCGCACGCATCCACTCGGCAAACGAGTTGGGCACGGCCTGCGGCAATGCCTTGGGATGGGGCGCCCATGTCAGGACAACCTTCGGACGCTCCTTGGTCTTGTACTCCTCGATGGTGATAAGGTCGGCAAACGACTGCAGGGGGTGGCGCGTGGCTGCCTCCATTGAGAACACAGGGCGCCCTGAGTATTTTATGAACTGATTGAGTATAAGCTCATTGTAATCGTCGGCTTTCGACTCGAAACGGGCGAAAGAGCGTACGCCGATCACATCGCAGTAGCATCCCATCACGGGGATTGCCTCAAGGAGATGTTCGGGCTTGTCGCCGTCCATGATGACGCCGCGCTCGGTCTCGAGTTTCCATGCGCCCTGGTTGACGTCGAGCACTATGGTGTTCATGCCAAGGTTCATGGCTGCTTTCTGTGTGGAGAGGCGTGTGCGGAGCGACGAGTTGAAGAATATCATCAGCAACGTCTTGTTGCGGCCGAGATACTGATAGGCGAAACGGTCGGCCTTGACCTCCTTTGCCTCCTCGACAGCTTTCTTAAGGTCGCCTATATCGGCGACAGTCGTGAAATTACGCATATTTAATTACTTTTTGCTTACAAAATTAGCATTTTAATTGCATTTTGAAAAAATAATATTCAAAATTATTGGAGAACTCGGAGGACTCGGAGTGCTCTGAGTCCTCTTATTATTTCCGGGAGAAGTAGTAATCGAGGATGTCGCGGGCGGCGGTGAAGGAGCTTTGGCGGTTGGAGAGGACGAGACGTTCGCGGTCGGCGAGCATGGCGGCGATTTCGGGGTCGTTGTAGAAGTGGGAGCGGAGGCGGTTGTCGATGGTCTCGTACATCCAGTAGCGTGCCTGCTGCATGCGTTTACGCTCGAAATAACCGTTGTCCTTGACGAAAGCAAAGTAGCGGTCGATCATATCCCACACTTCGGCTATGCCAAGTTCGTAGTACCCGGAATAGGTCAATACCTCCGGCGCCCAGCCCGACTCGGCCGGCGGAAAGAGATGCAGTGCCGATTTGAACTGCGCCTGCGCGAGCTGAGCAGGACCGATATTGTCGCCGTCGGCCTTGTTGATTACGATGCCGTCGGCCATCTCCATGATGCCGCGTTTGATGCCCTGCAGCTCGTCGCCGGTGCCGGCAAGCTGTATGAGGAGGAAGAAATCGACCATCGAGTGTACGGCAGTCTCGCTCTGCCCCACTCCTACGGTCTCGACGAAGATATTGTTGTAGCCGGCAGCCTCGCACAGCACGATTGTCTCACGCGTCTTGCGCGCCACGCCTCCGAGCGAGCCGGCCGAGGGGGAAGGGCGTATGAATGCTCCGGGATGCTGCGACAGTTTTTCCATGCGCGTCTTGTCGCCGAGAATAGAGCCGCGGGTGCGTTCGCTCGACGGGTCGATGGCAAGGACGGCGAGCTTGCCGCCGTCGCGCAGCACGTGGAGACCGAACACATCAATCGAGGTGCTCTTGCCCGCGCCGGGAACGCCCGTTATGCCGATGCGCCGCGAATTGCCCGAATGCGGCAGACATTTCTCTATGACCTCCTGAGCGAGCGCGTAGTGGTCGGGCTGGATGCTCTCTACGAGCGTCACGGCGCGCGACAGCATGGTTACGTCACCTTTCACGATGCCGTCGACCATCTCGCCCACGGAGGGGAGGGGCTTGCGGCGGTGACGTTTGAGATAGGGATTGACCGACGGGGGCTGCGCCACGCCGGAATTGACGGTCAGACCGATATATTTTTCGTCGTTTTCAGGATGGGTCATAGTAAGGTGTTTTTACGGACGCAACAGTGTGCATCGCTATATTCAAATTTAATATTAATTCAGAATCCTTCGGGAAGACCTACGGCACGGACAGTAAGATTGGAGTGGTCGGGGTCGTTGGAGATAATGGAGATGCGGCCGTTGAGCACGCCGTCGCCGAGGGCCTCGGGGGTGACCGTGACGGTCACTTTAGCCTGTTTCCCTTTCTTTATCTCGGTCTTGTCGACCGATACGCCGATACCCTTGTCGGCGGTATAGACACGCCGCAAAATCAGTGTATTCTTACCCTTGTTGGTAATGGTAAACTCATTGGTGACCGCGGCGGAGGGTGTGAAGGTGCCGAAGTCGAGACGGTCGTCGCTCACCGAAATGACCGGCGCATTGATGCGGTCAGCGTCGCTCAGGCGTGAGAAATCCTCGACGACTATGCCGACTACGTCGACTTTCACCGGCTCGGCGCCGGGACCTGAGGCTATGAAAAGGCTGTCGGTGACGAGTCCGTAGGCCGGCGCTTTATAGCCGGAGAACATCAGATTGTAGACGGCCTGCTGTCCCGGAGCGATTTTATTTTCGAGGGGAGCCACGCTTACGTATGACGGGATGTTGCTCCACACGGGCACGATTGTGTCGTGCGACGCATTGTATACCTCGAGGAAGTCGCTTTTGGCGGCGACATTTCTGACGTTGCCGAACGGTATGACCGACGAATGGATACGCATCACGCCCGCATCAATGGGATACCGCGACTGCAGGGTCTTGGTCGTGCCGATGACGACACCATGGACACGAAGCGACGTGCGCGGAACGTCGTCGGAGAAATTGACCGTCACTTTCTTTTCAAACTTGCCGGGACGGCCTGTCGGGTCGTATTGTACGGCTATTACAGCGGTGTCGCCGGGGCTGACAGGCTCGCGCGGTATCTGCGCGGTGGTGCAGCCGCACGATGTGTGTACTCCTGTCACGCTGACCGGAGCGTCGCCGGTATTAACAAAGCGGAATTCGCCCTGAGCCACACCGTCGGCTTCGGCGATGGCACCGAAATCGTAGTCGGGATTGAGCCATTGCACGCGGGGAGCGGCCACTGCCACGCCGGCAGCGGCAAGCATCATGCCGAGTATCGTTGATTTATATTTCATTTTATCGTATTTTGCAAGGGCGCGATTCATCGCGTCAGCGCCATTAATTACATATTGGAACTGATGGCGGGGTAAGTTTAGCGGCGGTACGGGAGGACTACGCCGGAGATTTTGAGTTTTGTGGTGCGGTGCTTCTTGTCGTTGGTCTTTACCTTTACCTCTTTGATGAATTCACCGGGACGTCCCTGAGGATGGTAGGTGACTTTGATTTCACCTTTCTTGCCGGGAGCAATCGGTTTCTGGGGGAACGACGGACGGGTGCAGCCGCACTGTGCCGTGGCCGAGATGATGACAAGCGGCGCATCGCCTTCGTTGACGAATGAGAATGTGCAGCTGACGGGACCGCCCTCCTCGGGGATGGAACCGAAATCGTGAGACGTCTCCCCGAAGCTGACCACAGGAACCTTGTCCTGCGCAAGAACGGGAAGCAATGCCACGACAAGCATTGTAAGAAATATCGTTAATCTTTTCATATCTTTCAGGGTAATCTGTTTTTATTCTGTTGCGGCTTCGGCGGTGGCTTTGCCGGCAAGCATGCCGCATGCCGCCATGATGTCCTCGCCGCGCGAGGCCCGAATTGTAGCCGTTATGCCATGGTCATTGAGGCAGTCGCGGAAACGCTCCATAACCTGTGTTGTCGACGGACGCAGGTCGGAACCGGGGATGGCGTGGAAGCGGATAAGATTGACTCGGCAGTCGAGACGTCCGATGAGTTTGACGAGCGCTTCGGCATAGCGGATGGAATCGTTGACGTCGCGCCACATGATGTATTCGAACGACAGGCGCCGCTGATGGCTGAAATCGTAATTGGACAGCAACGCGATGACGTCGCGTATCGGATAGGCCCTCTCCACCGGCATGATGGCTGCACGCTCGGCCGAAAAAGGATTATGGAGCGAGATGGCGATATGCACTTTCGTGGTGTCGAGAAGCGTGCGCAGTTCCTTCAGTTTACCGATGGAGCTTACCGTGATGCGCTTCGGACTCCAGCCGAGCCCCCACGATGCCGTCAGGATTTCGATGGCATTGAGCACGGGCTGCAGGTTGTCGAGAGGTTCACCCATGCCCATGAACACGATGTTGGTGAGCGAACGCGACTGCGGTATGGAGAGCACCTGATTGATGATGGCGTTGGAGGATAGGCTGCCGTTGAAGCCCTGCCGCCCCGTCATGCAGAAACGGCAATTCATCTTGCAGCCGGCCTGCGACGATACGCACAGCGTGGCACGGTCGCCGTCGGGTATATACACCGACTCGATGTCGCGGCCGCCGACACCCTCAAAAAGATATTTTACCGTTCCGTCGGCCGACACGGCGGCATCTTTCGGTTCGGTAAGTCCGATGCAGTATTCTTCAGCGAGACGTTGACGCACATCCTTCGGCAGGTCGGTCATCATGTCGATTGATTTGGCGCGCTTCACGTAGAGCCACGATGCAATCTGCTTCGCGGCGAAAGGACGCAACCCGACAGCATCGGTTATATCGCGGAGCTGTTCGAGCGTCAGACCTATCAGCGTTTTCTTCATCATTACAGAATAAGGGAAAAAATCGGTCAAAACATAGATTTACAAAAATACATAATTTATGACACATTCGCCGAAGAATAGTTTAACAATAAAAGTTAAATTTAAACAACCCGTAGGGCCGTACTGACATCTACCGCACTATTTCCGCACTATACACATAAAAACCGCATTTTTTCCGCACTGTACTGAGAACTTCCGTACTTTTTCCGCATTTTTCCGCACTATGCATATAAAAACCGCATTTTTTCCGCACTGGCCAAATTATCACCCGGCATTGACAATCGGGACTCCGTTATTGCCGTTGAGAATAATTTTTTGACGATTAACCGGCCGAATAAGAATGAATTTTCAAGCCTCGGAGTTAATAAATGTTAACATTAGACGGTGAACTATTTGAATTTCAATGCAGTTATATATTTCACAACAGTTTTCTAATAAATGAACAAAAAAATAATGTTATGAAACGTTTCGGCTATCTCTTCACTTTTTTATGCATCGTGCTCCTTTCGGCATGCAAGGAGGATGAACCGGTGCTGATTTTCCATTCCCATTCGGGCACCTACTCTATCGGAGGAAACAAAGCGCTCGTCGTGACTCTCGACGGCGTAAGGATAACGGAGAAGGGAGGCGAAGTGGTATTCGAGACCCCCGACAACAAAATCGGCAACATAACGATCAACGATATTATTCCCGGCCACGGTTCGGTGGCCATAGCGGGAATCGAACTGAGTGAGACTCCGGAAGGAAACGGTATAGAATTCAAAGGCGAAGCGGCCATATCGGAAAAGGAGAAGATTGTGTTCGCCGGCAGTATAATCAATTTCGTACTCACCATCGACATCCAGACGGTACCGATTACGCCTCCCGCCGCATCATAACACCGGTTGTGCCGAGCGTCCGGACGGACGCTGATTATTAGTAACCCTGTACGCCGAAGCACAGCGAAGGCGTGCAGGGAATAAGGATATAACTTGGGTGGCGTCCGGCAGGACGCCGATTTACATCGTACACATTAAGGACAATATTTTGCAGATTCCGTAAATCGGCGTCCGGACGGACGCCACTACTCTTGCCATCTATAACCCTGCACGCCTTCGCCGTGCTTCGGCGTACAGGGTTACGAATAACCGGCGTCCGAACGGACGCCCACTCGTTATTAACGCGTCATTAATATAATGCATCTATTGTTGCTGCGAGGCTCCGGCGGAGGCTTCTTCGGCTGATGTGCGGTCGATGAAAAATTGACGGATGGTGCGTGCTTTTGCTTTGCCCACGACTTCAGCGAGGGAGTCTTCGGTGGCTTCGGATATTTTTTTGACGCTGCGGAAATGCTTCATCAATGATATGCGGGTGGCCTCCCCTACCCCGGGAATAGAGTCGAGAATACTTACCGTCTGCGATTTCGAGCGACGGTTACGGTGATGTGTTATACCGAAGCGGTGGGCCTCGTCACGCAGATGCTGCACCACGCGCAGTGACTCCGAATTCTTATCAATATAGAGGGGAACCGAATCGCCAGGGAAATATATTTCTTCAAGACGCTTGGCAATGCCGACCACGGCTATCACGCCACGCAGACCGATTTCGTCGAGCGCCTCTACGGCCGACGAAAGCTGACCCTTGCCGCCGTCGACAACTATCAGCTGGGGCAACGGCTCCCCTTCGTTCATCAATCGTGTGTAGCGGCGCGTGAGCACCTCTTTCATCGACGCGAAATCGTCGGGGCCTTCCACCGTCTTGATGTTGAAATGACGGTAATCTTTCTTTGACGGTTTGCCGTTCTTGAACACCACGCACGATGCCACGGGATTTGTACCCTGTATGTTCGAGTTGTCGAAGCACTCAATATGGCGTGGCTGTTCGCTCAGGCGGAAATCGGCTTTCATACGCTCCATCAACCGCTCGGTGCGCTGCTCCGGATCTACCTTTTCAAGGTGCTTGAGGTAGTCGATTTTGGCCTGACGGGCATTGCGCGTCGACACGTCAAGGAGCTTCGCGCGGTCGCCGCGCTGGGGTATTGTAAATGAAACTCCGTCGAACTGCACATCGGGAATTTCCGGTACGACCACTTCATCGTAGACGGCGCCGAGACGCTGGCTGACCTCGTTCATCGCATACGCGAGAATCTCCGCGACGGTCTCTTCCAGACGGCGCGTATATCGCAACGTGACGCTGCGCACCACCGCCCCGCGACGCAAGTGCATGTAGTTGACATAGACATTACGGTCATCGTCATCTACGCCGAATACGTCGATATCGTCGAGCACCTGCGATATAATCACGCTCTTGGCGCGGTAACGCTCCACGAGCTGATACTGCTCCTTGAGGTGCTGCGCTTCCTCAAATTTCAGTTCTTCGGCACGTGCCGTCATCTCGCTTTTCAGATAGTCCATAAGCTCGCGCGTCTCACCGTTGAGTATCTGTTTTACGCTCTCGATATAGCGTGCATACTCCTCCTGCGACACCATCCCCTTGCAGCATCCGAGACACTTTTTCAAATGGTATTCGAGGCACAGGCGTCCTTTGCCGCGGTCGATATATTCCGGTGTAATCTGATGGCGGCAGGTGCGCAGCGGGTAGAGCTGGCTGATGAGCGAGAGCACGGCTTTGGCGGTACCCGCTTCGGTGTAGGGCCCGTAGTATTTCGAGCCGTCCTTGATGCGGTGACGCGTCATGAACACGCGTGGATAATGCTCTTTCGTGACGCATATCCAGGGGTAGGATTTGTCGTCCTTCAGCAGCACATTATAGCGCGGCTTGTACTCCTTGATCATGGAGTTCTCGAGGTTGAGTGCGTCCTGCTCGGTAGGCACCACGATATACGACATGTCGGCGATGGCTCTCACGAGAAGATTCGTGCGCAACGAGTCGTGCGTGCGGTTGAAATATGAGGATACGCGGCGCTTCAGATTTTTTGCCTTCCCTACATATATGACAGTACCCTCGGCGTCATAATAGGTATATACGCCGGGGGTAGTCGGTAGGATTGATATTTTCTCTTTGAGAGCTTCGCTTTTGTCGTGTTTTGCCATAGATGGTAGTCAATCGTCGCCGGGAATGCGCTGCAAAATATGTATGGACGCACGGTTCGTGGCGTCCGAAATATATGAGTTAATATTCGGCCGATTTCCGGACGCACAGACCGTGCGTCCCTACAATTCGAGCCGAGATTTTGCCGCCCATCACGGGATATTATCAGTATTTAATCAATGAGGTCACTTCGGCATCGGCGGGGAGCTTTGCGCGGCCGCCGAGAGCTGTCAGTTCGATGATGAAATTGACGTAGACTTTCTTCGGGTTCATGCTCTTCACGAGGTCGTAGGCAGCACGCATCGTACCGCCGGTAGCAAGCACGTCGTCATGCAACACGACGATGTCGTCGGGGGTGATGGCGTCGCGGTGTATCTCGATTACATCCTTGCCGTATTCCTTGTCGTAGGAAGCCTGAAGAGTGTCGGCGGGGAGCTTGCCGGGCTTGCGCACGGGCACAAAACCTGCACCGATTTCAAACGCGAGAATTGAGCCGCCGATGAAGCCGCGCGACTCGATGCCGACTACTTTGGTGACACCTTTGTCGCGATAAAGTTGTGCGAGATCCCAGCCGATGATATGGAGGGCACGGGGGTCTTTAAATGCTGTTGTAAGGTCTTTGAAAAGGACACCTTTTTGCGGGAAATCCTGAACGTCGCGAATGTGTCGTTTGATGTATTCCATGATTCTTTTTAAGTTTATGTTGTTGTAAAAGTTTTGTTTACGGTTTTATTGTTTCACGTGAAACAATCGGTTGTCATCGTCCTAAGAGCAAAAGCAGTATATTAATATCAGACGGCGACACGCCGGGTATACGCGATGCCTGTCCTACGGTCTGCGGCCGTATGCGGGCCAGTTTCTGGCGCGCTTCGGTAGAGAGCGACGTAAGCGACGCGTAGTCGAATTTATCGCCGAGCACGAGTCCTTCGAGGCGGCGTGCCTTGTCGGCGAGCAGCTTTTCGCGTTCCAGATAGCCGCGGTATTTCACCATGATTTCAACAGCCTCGATTATCTCGTCGATACGGTCGTCGCCGAGCGAAGCGATGAAGTCGGCAAGCGGTTTAATGCCTGCGGCAAGTGTACGCAAATCGAGAGCCGGGCGCAACAGAAGCTGCGTCAGTTTGCCTCCCTGCTGCATCGGGGTCTCCCCTATCTTCACAAGGTAATCATTGATGAGCGCAGGCTTCACGGAGAAGTTGTTTATGAACTCCACAAGGCTGTCGCGACGTCGCATCTTGTCGCAGAACGCGTCGTAGCGAGCGTCGTCAACAAGACCTATTTCACGGCCGCGCGGAGTGAGGCGTGCGTCGGCATCGTCCTGTCGGAGGAGTATGCGGTATTCGGCACGGGAGGTGAACATGCGGTAAGGCTCGTCGACGCCTTTTGTCACGAGGTCGTCGATAAGCACACCTATGTATGCCTCGTCGCGTCCGAGCGTGAACGGCTCGCGTCGGAGAGCGGAAAGAGCGGCATTGGCACCCGCGACGAGCCCCTGTCCAGCGGCCTCCTCATAACCGGTCGTTCCGTTAATCTGACCGGCAAAATAAAGCCCTGCGACGAGTTTCGTCTCGAGGGTGTGACGCAGCTGCGTCGGGTCGAAAAAGTCATATTCTATGGCATAGCCGGGACGGTAAATCTGCACGTCGCGGAATGCCGGAATGGTATGCAGCGCCTCGACCTGGATGTCAATCGGGAGCGACGACGAGAAGCCGTTGAGATAGTATTCCTGCGTATCCTCACCTTCCGGCTCGAGGAAAAGCTGGTGCTCGGTCTTGTCGGCGAAAGTGACAATCTTCGTCTCTATCGAGGGACAATAACGGGGACCGATACTTTGTATCTGGCCATTGAAAAGTGGCGAATCCGGGAGTCCGCGGCGAAGCACTTCGTGAGTCTGTTCGGAGGTGTAGACGGTGAAACACGGGCGCTGCCGGAGGGTGCGCCGTTCGCCGGGGAGGTATGAGAATTTGTGAAAATCGCCACCTTCGGAGAAGGCGTCGTCACCGTCCTGCGGGGTGGTGAGGGAGAAGTCGACAGTGCGTCCGTCGATGCGCACCGGTGTACCGGTCTTCATCCTATCGGTTGCGAATCCGAGATTGCGGAGCGACTCGGTGAGACCGCACGATGCAGGCTCGGCTACGCGACCTCCGCGTATCTGCGTGCGCCCGATATGCATCAGGCCGTTGAGAAATGTACCGTTGGTGAGCACCACGCTCCTGGCGTAAAAACGAACGCCCATCGCCGTGACGACACCTTTTACGTGACCGTCCTCAACGATGACGTCGACCACATCGTCCTGCCACATCGACAGGCCGGGAGTGTTCTCAAGAATATGACGCCACTGCGCGGAAAACTTCATACGGTCGCACTGCGAACGCGGACTCCACATTGCCGGACCTTTCGAACGGTTGAGCATACGGAACTGTATGGCCGAGCGGTCGGTCACAATTCCCATCATTCCGCCAAGCGCATCTATCTCCCTGACTATCTGACCTTTGGCTATACCGCCAACGGCAGGATTACAGCTCATCTGAGCTATTTTGTTCATATCCAGGGTGATAAGCAGCGTGTCGGCGCCAAGTTGTGCCGAAGCGTGGGCAGCCTCACATCCGGCATGCCCCGCACCAACCACTATGACATCAAATTCGTATCTCATCTGTTATCTAATAGTTCTTCAAAAAATCCTTTGAGGAAATTTTCGTTATATTTATCTGATATTAAATATATTAAATAAATTTTTGGTCGTTTTTAACGCGATTTCCGTGCGATATTTTCACTTTCGCGCACTCTCGTCGGCAAATCCGGCATTCTCAGAAGCCTGTTCGCCAAAGTGCGAGAGCATCATTCTCATGCGCTTCCATGATTTCACGTTCGCCGGGACCCTTGTCGTTGATGCCGCAAAGATGGAGAATACCGTGAATGATTACGCGCATCAGTTCGTCGTCATACGTCGTGCCGACAGTCTCGGCATTTGAGGCCACGGTATCGAGGGATATGAATATATCGCCGCGGATGAGTCGTCCGGTGGTATCGTCAAACGTGATGATGTCGGTGAAGTAGTCATGATTGAGGAATTCCTTGTTGACCTCAAGAATCCGCGCATCGTCGCAAAAAATATAAGTAAGCGCACCGGTGCGGCGACCGTGCCGTCGCGCCACTTCAACAATCCAACGCCCCACCTTCTCCCAGTCAAGCGCCGGTTTCTCTACATTCTGTGACAATACTTCTATCATAACCTAAAAATTGGAAGTCAAAAACATGTTGCAGGGACGCGATTGACCGCGCCGGTATCAGTCTTGCGGTCTCCAAAGATTACCGAGTGAATGCGCGGACGCGATTAATCGCGTCACTACACCCCTCGGAATGAAGCCCAAAACTTCCACAAAAACAAATTACAAATATATGGAATCTCCCCGAAAAATCCAACACCAAATTTCATCCTGCCCCATCGCAGAAAAGCAACCACTCCCCTACCCTATCGCCCGCCAAATATTTTCTCGGGAAAACAGTCATATCGGCCACACATCTGCGCTACTCCCGAACACCCCATAAGCAACCCTCTTTTCACCCTGACGGACTTTTTCAGGTCGTTTCAGATGAAAAAACGGTCAAAAATGACGCGTTTAACACTTGAAACGGACTTTTTCAGGTCGTTTCAGGAATTTTTCTCCCGTTCAAGAGTATCGATAAACAGATGTAAATTAGATGACGGATTGTCCGGCCACATCAATTTTTTTCCTCGTTCACATGCTATGATGCGATTTTTTACAAGGTGCGCAGCCTGATTTTCAGTAAATCTACCTTTAGTATAACCGGCCCAAACACTATCGGACGCGATAAGCTTTCTGACAACCTCTTTCGATTCTATATAACCGACATGATTTAATGAGTGGATTAGAAACCAGTATTCGATACAAGGAGTCGAAAGAATCAATGTCCCTTTCAAGCTATTCAGTCTGTCTACGACTGCCTTGACATCGCCATCATACATTAGAAAAACAATGCACTCATATTCCTTATCCAATCCCAATTCAGCAATATATTGGTTCAGCAATTTGCTGTTTATCCTGTTGCCGCTAACCTTTGTCTTAACCGTAATGGGAAGACGATAATAACGCTTAAGCATCTCGACATAGGCCTGCTCAGTATCTCCCTCACAAACCACAAATATCATTTTATGCGGTTTGCGTGTCTTTTTAAAATTACGTGTCCTCATTTTATTTACCGAGTATACGTAATATTGATTCATAGCTCCCGGTAAATGGGACAGCATCAAAGAGACCGGCCAGATAGGCTTTCTGAATATCCGTGTTCTTTCCTACTCCCTCGAAATCTGAAAGCGGAGTAAACTCCGAACTGCCGTCAGGAAGTTTATTGACAAACACTATCTGCTCATCGCGCAAATTATTGCGGTTTATGAGAGAAGATTTGTGACTTGTAAACACAAACTGTCCTCCTTTCGAAGCCCTGATGACATCAAGTATAAATTCGGCTAACCGTAAATGGAGTTTCAAATCAAATTCATCGAGGAACAATGTCGCGCCATCCATTGACGATTCAAGAAGAAACAGAAGAATGGACAACAGGCGTTTGGTCCCCTCCGACTCTTCCGTAAGAAAGTCAAATGCTATGTCAGGATTTTCCTTATGGAAACTCATAATCATGGGACGACCACTTCCGGGCTGAGATACCTGAAGGTCGATTATGTCGCTATCGCTTATCTCCAGCGCTTTAAGCACCAGTTCTTTATGTTTATTAAAAAAAGTCGGGTCAAAATTAGAGAAATTAAAATCTCCAATACCCACAAGGAATTTCGTGAGAAAATACCTGTAAACCGTACGTGGTATTTCACGGTTCATCAGGCTTGCGCGGCTCAAAAACAATGTCCGAGACGATGTATTGGCCTCAATCTCGGTAGGACGGGGAATTGCTCCTTTTCCATAGGAATAAAGGTGTGTCCTTTCCCGGCAAAATACCTTTGCCCGCCGACGATTTGGGAAATAATTCAGATATTCCGACTCCACTTTTCCACCGGAGAGCACGAAGCCATACTCATATTCAATACCTTCACAGATAAAATCAATATGAAACTCCGACTCCTTATCCTCACTGAATTTGAATGGCTGGTATCCGAACGGCTCACCTTCACTGTCAAATTGCGAGTAAAGAATCAGTTGTCGGCAAAAATCCACAGCCTTTATAAGATTGGATTTACCGGCAGCATTGCTCCCGAAAAGCCCGATGATGTTGACAAATTTATCTTCGCCGACTTTGATTATATTTTCCGATAACGAGCCGTCCTTTTTTGCCCCCGAAGATTCTGCGGTAAAATCAAGAGCAATCTCATTATGGATTGAATAGAAATTTTTTAAACGGATAGAGATAACCATGAAAAAGCGTTTTGTGCAAATATATAAAAAATCGACCACGATACCATCATATAAATGCATTTAAATTTCACCCTGACGGACTTTTTCAGGTCGTTTCAGATGAAAAAACAGTCAAAAATGACGCTTTTAACACTTGAAACGGACTTTTTCGGGTCGTTTCATGGATTTTTGGCTTAAGAACAAAAGGACAGAAGCCCTGGCAACATGACAAAAGAAAAATAGGTTTTGTATCCGGCATGGTGCCGTTATATGGCTTTTTCATTTTTACTTCAAAATAAAAACAGGAGCGCAATGACGGGATTGTGCTCCTGTTTTTATATTTTGTATAATTGTTTAATTCAGTATCAGGATAAGGTGACGCTGCTTGTGGAGATTATCTTGCGATGATTTTTTCCACGCGTGTGCCTGTGCGGCGGATGCAGAGTGTGCCCGGGGCCGGATTGTCGATGCGGATACCCTGCATATTGAAATATTCGGGAGCCGCGTGGCAGTCATCGGCTGAGATTGCTCCGATGCCGGCCGAAGGGGGAAGCGTCACCAAGAAACGATTGTTGGTGTTGCCGTTCATAGGCGTTCCTTCGAGGTAGTTGGAGAATGCGACCTGCAGATAATACCATTCGTTGTCGGGGAACGTGATTTTTCCATCAGCGAGCTTGCCGAACTCGATGCCGTAATCAGGATCCAGCAAATCCTCGAACGTGAAAATCTCGCTATAAATATACAGACCGACCATGCAGCTTACAGCAACATTGCCGTAACTGCCGACACCAAAACCCAGATCCTGCCACTCCATCCATACATGCTCGGGGTCCTCGGCGTGGATATAAAGGTCGTTGGCTTCAAATTTGTTATTTTCGCCGAAATAGGGGCAATTTCCGTTGCCGAACGGATTGACGAGACGGTAATAGCCCGGAGTGGTTTCACTCTCCTCTATTTCCACATCCCAAGTGTCAAGATAACTGTTGTCAAGAGCCGAGAACATGTCGTCGCAAAATGAGCCTGTGCCCAACTGTTTCCAGCCGTCCTGCTTGTCGCGGGCACCGGCAGAAAACGAAATAACTGAAATCAATGCAACTAAAAAGTAGAATTTCTTCATGCAAAATGTAATTTAATGTTGGTAATTCATAATCAATCTGACGCAAATTTAATACATTAGCACAACTTATGCAACATCATACATAAACAATGCATACAAATACACATTTCTATCCACATGCATCCCGCTTCGTATCCCGATAATTTCCGGAAAAACGCCACGCAATTCCATTGTCAATGCCGATAACTGGCAATCGACACGCCATCAACAGTAGGCATATTCTCACCGGCATAAATCACTGATTTTTGTCTGACCAAATCGGGAAAAGCTTTCTCAAAATTTTTCAGACCTTTCATGAAATCAGGATGAAAAGTAGAAGATGACTTTATCTCATAGCAATCATATGTACTTCCAGACTTTACCAACAGATCGACTTCATTGCCGTTTGAATCCCGATAATAATAGAGTCCACCGTTCTTTCCTTCATTATATACACGCTTCATATAATCCATTATCACCATATTCTCAAACAAATGTCCCCGCATCTTATCCCGGTTGAGCATTTCGGGCGAATCAATATCAAGCAAATATGCAGCAAGACCACAATCTGTAAAATAGATTTTGGGACTCTTGGTGAGACGCTTGCGCGTATTTGTAAAAAAAGGAGGCATAAGATATATCAGATATGAAGCCTGAAGCACCGAGAGCCATGAATTAATAGTATTTACTGCAACGCCAAGCTCATTTGACAACTCTGATGCATTAAACACGCTTCCGATACGCGCCGCACACAGTTTTACAAAGCGCTGGAATACATCAAGATCTTTTACGGCCAGAATATTCCGTACGTCACGTTCCACATAGGTCTTGACATAATTAGGGTACAGGAGTTTGGGAATGTTTTTTCCACTCCATATTGCAGGATAGAATCCTTTGAAAATAATATCATCGACAGTATTCTCCATATCCAATTGCGATATTTCACTCAAAGATAGGGGCAGAAGTTCAAATACTGCCGATCGTCCGGCCAACGACTGGGACACCGTATGTAAAAGCGAGAATTGCGAACTACCGGTGAGGTAAAATTTCCGACCGGGATTCTCATCTACTATTCCCTGTATGTATGACAACAGTTCCGGCACATGCTGCACCTCATCTATAATGACCCCTTCGTGAAATTGTGCCAGAAATCCTTTGGCATCGAAACCAACCATCTGCCGCAAATCCGGATCTTCCATCGAGAAATAAGGAACGTCATGAAATATGTGACGCAGGAGCGTAGACTTACCCGACTGACGTGGACCCGTCAATGTTATCACAGGAAAGTATTTTGCCGCTTCTTCGATAGCAGCCGCTATTGTGCGCTGGATATATTTTTCTGCCATAGGATGTAAATTATGTAAATTTTCAGTAGTACTGCAAATTTACATAATTTACATCTAACCTCCAAATATTCAGGTATAATACTCTAAAAGAATAATATATTTATCCTGAATATTTACTATGTAGATGAGCCAGAGCCTTATCCTTATAATGAGTTTTAACCCGTTTATATGGTTGCGTTTTCAGTTCGGGAAGGGCTTTGTTCAGGTTGGTGCGGTGAGATTTTGGCGGAGAGGGGATTATGTGTCGATTAAATTTAGTAACTTTGTGGGATATTAATATTATAACAATTATGCAGTTGCCGTCATTAGCCGGTATCAAATCCGGATTGATTGAGTTTATACGGAACCGCCAGACTCGCGGGTTCCTCTTTTCAGTGGTCATCATGGCCATTATTTCCGTAGCATTTTTTTATCCCGACAATTTCGAGGGTAACGACCTGCGCCAGCACGATATGCTGCAGGGCATGGCCAACGGTCAGGAAATAAAGCTGTATGAGGAAGCCACCGGACAGCAAAGCCGCTGGACCAACGCGCTATTCTCCGGCATGCCCACGTTCCAGATAGCTCCGACATATCCCTCCAACTCGCTCTTCGCATGGTTTACCAAGGTCTACGGCCTCGGACTTCCCTCCCCCTCCAACCTGCTGTTCATGATGATGGTCGGGTTCATGATAATGATGATGGCGATGCGCGTGCGGTGGGAGTACGGCCTTATCGGCGCGATAGCGTGGGGATTTTCCACCTATTTCGTAATAATCATCGGCGCCGGGCATATATGGAAATTCGTCACCCTCGCCTACATACCGCCGACAATCGGAGGCATCATGCTCGCCTACCGCGGACGTTATCTCGCCGGCGCGGCAATAGCATCGTTCTTTGCCATGATGCAGCTCAATGCCAACCACATACAGATGACCTACTACTTCTGCTTCGTCATCGGCATACTCGTCGTGGCATACCTTGTCAAGGCATTGCGTACCAAGGAGATGAAAGATATGAAACGCTGGTGCAGAGCCACCGGAGCACTCGCCGTGGCCGCCGTGCTTGCCATCTGCGCCAACCTCCCCTCCATCTACCATACGTCGAAATACGCCAAAGAGACGCAGCGCGAGCAGAGCGAGGTCGACAACAATGACCCCGCTACCGCCGACCGCCTGAAACGCGACTACATCACCCAATACTCCTACGGACGCAGCGAGACATTCTCCCTCTTTATCCCCGACGTGAAAGGGGGCGCCTCCATACGTCCCGAAGCGGGACAGTTGAAACCAATGTCGCTTGCCGACCTCGACGGAGCCGAAAAATATACCGATGACCCGTTCGTCGACCTCTACCTCAACTACTCCACACAATATTTCGGAGAACCGGAGATGACCAACGGTCCTGTCTACGTGGGCGTCATCATCTTCGCCCTGTTCATAATGGGATGCGTGGTCGTGCGCGGGCCCGTGAAATGGGGACTGCTGTTCGTGCTCCTCGTCACCGTCATGCTGTCGTGGGGACGCAACTGCCAGTGGTTCACCGACCTGTTTATCGACATGGTGCCGATGTACAGCAAGTTCCGCACCGTGGAAAGCATTCTTGTGGTGGCTGAATTCATCATACCGATGCTTGCAGTGCTCGGACTCTACCGCCTCTACAATCCGGCTCCGCGCCTGCAGCCCGCAATTCCGGCCAAAAGCAATGTCCCGGAACCCAAACGCGCCAAATTCCTGAAAGAGAAAGGCGATATAGCCATTGCCGCCGGATTCGGCATCGTCGGCATCATCTGCCTCTTAGGCGTGCTCAACCCCGGAATATTCGGCAAAGGCTACAACGAAATGACCGAGCAGCGCACATCGCAGATGATTGCCCAACAGCTCTCCTATCAGGGCTATGACGACGAAGTCATAGCGCAAGCCAGCTTCGAGAATCCCAAGGTACGTCGTGCCGTAGAGGAGCTGCACCTGTCGCTTGTCAGAAAAGACTGCGTGCGTTCGCTTATCTACCTTCTCTTGGGTTTCGGCGCAGTAGGCGTATGGCGTTTCAACCTGCTTAAGAACAAGAAATACAGCACAATGGCATCTGTAGGCGCCATCGGCATACTGGTCTTTGCCGACCTCTATACCGTCAACAAACGCTACCTCAGCCATGACAGTTTCTTCGTGCCAGAACTCAGCGCCGCAACCGAAGCCATCGAGCCGACGGCCATCGACCGCGATATACTTCAGGACACCGACCCCAACTACCGCGTGGCCGATTTCGACCGCTTCGGCGACGCCGGTCCCTCCTATTTCCACAAAATGATAGGCGGCTACCACGCAGCCAAACTCGGCCGCTACAACGACCTCATAAACTCCGGTGCAATATCATCCGAGCCGGTGCTCAACATGCTCAACGCACGCTATATCGTCGGTGGCGGACAGCTCTATACCAACGACCGCGCGCTCGGCAACGCATGGTTCATCGACAATATCCGCTATGTCGACAATGCCAACGACGAGCTCAACGCCCTCACGGCGCTCGCTCCCGAATATGAGGCCGTAGCCGATAAGTCTATGGCCGCGATACTCGGCAATGCCGCTCCGGGCGACAGCACCGACGTAATAGTCGAGACATCGTACGCGCCCGACCGCCTGACATATAAGTCGACCGCATCATCGCCGCGCGTGGCCGTATTCTCCGAGATATATTTCCCGTGGGGCTGGGAGGCGACCATTGACGGCAAGCCGGCCGAGATAGGCCGTGTCAACTATGTGCTCCGCGCGATGGCAATCCCCGCCGGAACGCATGAGATAACCATGACATTCGACCCGGCGTCTGTCCACACCACCGTCACCATTGCCACCGTGGCCATAATCGTGATATACCTGCTGACGGTTGCTGCCATAATATGCAGTCTGTCAGGCTGTCAAAAGGATAGGGATAACGAATGATATCGCTACGCAGGACAATCACATGGCCCAAACGACGCTGGCGCGCGGGTGGATTCGGCATCCACTCCCCTTTCGCCTACTCGTTCGTCACCGAAGTTCTTTCCCGACGAGGCGCGGCAGGCCATGAAAAGCTGCTTGACGGCCTCAACGGCGATGATTTGCACTTCGCGTCCCTGATGCTCCGCTGCATCGAGTATCTAAAGCCGGCAACCATCGCCGTATATTCCGATTCCGACAACAGGCTCCGGCACATCATCAATGCGACGGGACGCGACATTAGCGTTGTCGGTGACGACATGACCGTCGTACCCGACATGACCGTCGCAGGAGCCGCCGGAAGCCCCTTGGAGCGCGACAACGGTTCGCCCGTGTGCATCATCACCCGGATAAACAAAGAGCCGTCACGAAGCCTCTGGAAGCGTGTGACGGCCACATGCAGCCGCGGTATGGATTTCAGCGACCGCCGCACGGGCATAATATGCCGTTTCAGCCACCTGCCGCGGCAGTCATTCAAAATAGTCATCAAATAATCAGTCATTATCTTGGGGCGCGTATTACCATCAGCCGGAGATTTGCTCGACCGTTTCACGGTGCATCTGCGTCTTGAGCGCGGCATGTCGGCCAACACGGTCGAAGCCTACGGCGAGGACGTGCGCAAATTGCTCAACTATTGCAGCAGCGCCGGACTGACCGTCGACCGCATCACCCTCACCGACCTGCAGCAGTTTGCCGCCGACTGCTACGACCTCGGCATCGCCGTGCGCACCCTCGCTCGGATTATTTCCGGCGTCAAATCCTTCTTCCGGTGGCTTGTACGCGAAGATTACATCGACACAGACCCTACCGAGCTGCTTGAAAGCCCACGCATCGGACGCAAGCTCCCGGAAGTGCTGTCAATCGGGGAAATCGACGCCATGATTGACGCCATCGACATGTCGAAATTCGAGGGCATACGCAACCGCGCCATCATCGAGACACTCTACGGCTGCGGACTGCGTGTATCGGAGCTAATCAACCTCGAGATTTCACGCATCTACACCGACGAGCAATACGTGATAGTACGGGGCAAAGGCGACAAGGAGCGCCTTGTACCGATGGCACAGGTGACAATTGACGCAATAAAGGATTACATGGAAGTACGCGGCGACATAAACATCAAACCCGGCGAAAGCAACATCCTGTTCGTGAGCCGTCGCGGCGGACGCCTCACCCGCATGATGATATACTACATAGTGAGCGGCCTCGCCGAAGCAGCCGGCGTCAGCAAAGAAATATCGCCCCACACCATGCGCCACTCCTTCGCCACCCATCTCCTCGAAGGGGGAGCCAACCTCCGCGCCATCCAGCAGATGCTCGGCCACGAATCCATCTCCACAACCGAAGTCTACCTCCACCTCGACCGCTCCTACCTCCGCGAAGAAATCCTCACCCACCACCCCCGCAACACAAGGTAAATCGACGACCTGCGGGCGCCATTTTATGCTTATAAATAGCGAGTTATTACACAGGTTGTATCGGTTATTCCTTTACGCCGTAGGCGAGGTCGCCGGCATCGCCGAGGCCGGGGACTATGTAGGAGTGGTCGTTGATGTGCTCGTCGACTGCGCCTACCCAGATTGTGGTGCGGTCCTTGGGGAATGTTTCGGATACGTAGTCGATGGCGCGCTGCGAGGCTATTACGGAGGCTACGTGGATGTGGCGCGGGGTGCCTTTGGTGAGCAGTGCGCGGTAGCTCAGTTCCATCGAGGCGCCTGTGGCAAGCATAGGGTCGGCGATAACCACTATCTTGTCCTCGAGGTTGGGCGATGCGAGATACTCGATGCAGACGTCAAAATTCTCCTTCTCCTTGTATTTGCGGTAGGCCGACACGAATGCGTTTTCAGCATTGTCGAAATATTCGAGAAAACCCTGATGGAACGGTACCCCGGCACGGAATATGGTGGCAAGCACAACGGGATCGGCTATGCGGTGGCATTTCGACACTCCGAGAGGTGTGGTGACGTCGACCTCCTTGTAGTTGAGCGTGCGCGATATTTCAAACGCCATAATCTGGCCTATGCGCTCGAGATTGCGGCGGAAGCGCAGACGGTCATTCTGTATGTTGACGTCGCGCAGTTCCGACATATACTGGCTTATCAGGGAATTTCCCTTGTCAAAATTTATTATTTTCATCGTATATTTAAGATTTTATTTTCTCAAAGATACGAGTTTTTCCCCGATAAAGTTTCCCCCATCGGCAAATTTTTTACATTTTCATTCAATGGTGTTGATTTATATGTTACCTTTGTGCCGAATATTCCCGATATATTCATTTATGCATAAATAATTACATAAAATCACGTATATATGTCAACAAATACAACTGACAATCAGCGTAAAGTCACTACATTGCGGCTTACTGAAATGAAACGCCGCAACGAGAAGATAGCCATGCTTACGGCCTACGATTATTCGATGGCACGCCTCATCGACGAAGCAGGAATGGATGTGATACTCGTAGGCGACTCGGCATCAAATGTCATGGCCGGCAACGTAACTACCCTGCCGATGACTCTCGACCAGATGATATACCACGCATCGAGCGTTGTAAAAGGCGTTAGCCGTGCTCTTGTGGTGGTCGACATGCCGTTCGGCACCTATCAGGGCAACTCTAAAGAAGCTCTTGCCTCAGCTATCCGCATCATGAAGGAGTCGAATGCCGAAGCCGTAAAAATGGAGGGTGGAGCCGAGATACGCGAATCAATCGAGCGCATACTTTGCGCGGGCATTCCCGTGATGGGACACTTGGGACTCACACCCCAGTCAATCAACAAGTTCGGCACCTACGCCGTGCGCGCCAAGGAGGAAGCCGAAGCCGAACGACTCATCAGCGACGCCAAGATGCTTGAGGAGATAGGCTGCTTCGCCCTCGTGCTCGAAAAGATACCGGCAGCACTGGCAGTTCGCGTGGCATCGGAACTCACCATACCGGTAATAGGCATCGGAGCCGGCAACGGCTGTGACGGGCAGGTGCTCGTGATGCACGACATGCTCGGCATCAACAAAGGATTCTCCCCCAAATTCCTGCGTCGCTACGCCGACCTCGCCACAGTCATCGACTCGGCGGTTAAGGGCTACATCAACGACGTCAAGGACGGCGACTTCCCCAACGCCAGCGAGCAGTACTGATAATTGTAACGAAACAACAAAGGCGTCTTTTCCGAGTGGAAAGGACGCCTTTGTTATTTATTGTTATGAGTGACGGTATCAGTTGATGTTCATGCCTGATACGACGTCGTCGCCACCTTGGGCGTAGACTACCACGAGTCCGGCACCGGGCATATTGACGCTTACAAGGGCGCGTGTGCGGCCGTCCTCCTGCTTTGCAGCGTAGCCTACAACATGGTTGTTGCCCTGAGCTTTCTCATCGACTACGACGGGGTCGGTGACTTCGGCAAGCACTTTCTGCACTTCGGCGATAGTGGCGGGAGAAGCTCCGATAAACATCACTACCTTGCCCCAGTCCATACCCTCTTTGGTACAGTCATATTCAGGTACATCGGAAAGAGCCGCGCCCGGGATTTCGGTAAGTTTGTTGTAAGCCTCGTCAACATTGATAGCCTTAACAGAGACTGCAGCGAGTGCCACAATCATCAACATCAGAATCTTTTTCATAATTTCGGATTTTATCGTTGGAATATTAAAATTGTTTTTCTATTAGACGCAAAAATAACAAAAAAGTTACAAATACCCGCAGTTTCTGTAAAAATTAAATGATTAAAGAGCGTAGGAATTTGTTTTATCAACAGAAAAAGCATATCTTTACAAACTGATAATATTTTATCAGTTAACACTTATTTTATCGATATATGAATAATATATTATCAATTTTAGATAACTTCGCATTTGAAAACAGCGATGATATTGCGAAGAATATTGCCAACGATTTCCGCAAACGCCGTATCGAGAAAAACATGACTCGGGTTCAGGTTGCCGAAAAATCGGGAGTGGCACTCAGCAATATCGTACGATTCGAGCAAAAAGGACTTATCTCGCTGAAAAATCTCATTGGCATAGCAGTCGCCCTGGGATACACGTCGGAGATAAAAAACATTTTCAACGAGGCGAAGTATTCCACAATGGATGAACTGCTTCAGATTCACAAGAATACCGGCAAGAAAAAAGCGCATAAATCATGAAAAGCCTTGACAAACTTACTGTTGGATACCATGACAAGGAAGTCGGCACTCTCTCGTCTACTCCCGACCGCAAACTGTGCGTTTTCGAATACAGCAAACAATGGCTTGGAGAAGGATTCAGCATATCACCGCTCGAACTTCCCCTGCGCCCGGAGCTTTTCATAGCCCGTCCACAGCCGTTTTATGGCAATTTCGGTATTTTTGAGGACAGTCTGCCCGACGGTTACGGACGCTATCTCCTCCACAAGGCTCTCCTCAGGGAGGGCATCGACGACCGTAACCTTTCAGCCCTTGACCGGCTCAGCATAATAGGAAACAGCGGAATGGGAGCGCTGACCTATCAGCCGCAACGACCGGTCGCAACAGAAAAAGAAGTTCTCGATTTCGACATCCTGCAGGCCAAGGCTCTTGATGTGCTGAGGGAGAAACAGGACAAAGACGCAGGCCTCCTCCTTTACAACAGCGGTAACAGCGGGGGATGTCGCCCGAAAGCCGTATTTTCGGACGGAGAAGGGCACTGGCTCGTAAAATTCAGACATACTTACGACGATACGGATATAGGACTCCGTGAGTATCACTACAATGAAGTGGCACGCAGATGCGGTATTAATGTACCCGATTTCAGATTGCTTAACGACAGATATTTCGCTACAAGACGATTTGACCTGACCCCGACAGGCGAACGCATTCATGTGGCCACGGCCGGAGCATTGCTTGGAATCTCGCTGTCGACTCCGGTATTAGACTACGGCAACCTGCTGGCACTGACGGGCTATCTGACTCAAAGCGCAAAAGAAGTCGAAGAGATGTTCCGCCGCATGGTATTCAACTACCTGACTGAAAATAAAGACGACCATTGTAAAAATTTCAGTTTTCTCATCACGAAGGATACGGAAGAAAGATGGCGCTGGCAATTGGCTCCGGCCTACGACTTGACTCTCTGTACCGAAGGATACAACGGCCAGCATGCTACCTCGGTCAACGGAACCGGCAAACCGACTGCCGATGATTTCATAGCCGTAGGCCGAAGAATAAAAATTCCGGAAAAACGGTGCCGGGAAATAATTACCGAGCTAAGTGACAGTTGCGGCGATCTTTTACGGTACAAGATTTAGAAAGATACGGAAGCGTAGGGAAAATCAGGGTATATAGCAGCTATATTACTGATTTTTTGTATCTTTGTGGTTGATAACTATAAGTAGTGCAAATATTATAAAAATCAACAACGAAAATGTCAATAGACAGAATAATAGCACAGGCAGTGGCGCACGCTCTCAAGGAGCTGTACAACATCGACGCCGATGCCGCCGGTATTGTACCGGAAACAACCAAAAAGGAATTTGAAGGCAACCTGACGGTCATCGTGTTCCCCTGGGTCAAGACAGCCCGCAAGGCTCCCGCGATGGTAGGCAAGGAGATAGGCGACTGGCTCGTGGAAAATGAGCCGGCAGTGAGCCGCTACAATGTGATAAACGGCTTCCTCAACATCGTCATCGAGCCGGGTTTCTGGTGCTCCGTGCTCAAACATATCGAGGACACCCCCGACTACGGTATCACCAAAGCTACCGACGACTCCCCCCTCTATATGGTGGAATACTCGTCGCCCAACACCAACAAGCCCCTCCACCTGGGTCATGTGCGCAACAACCTGCTCGGTTTCAGCCTCTCGGAGATACTCAAGGCTTGCGGCAACCGCGTGGTCAAGACCAACATCGTCAACGACCGCGGTATCCACATCTGCAAGTCGATGCTGGCCTGGAAGAAATGGGGCGAAGGCGCCACTCCCGAGTCGACCGGCAAGAAGGGCGACCATCTTATCGGCGACTTCTATGTGCTCTTCGACAAGCATTTCAAAGCCGAGGTCAAGGAGCTGATAGAGAAGGGCATGACCGAAGATGAAGCCAAAGCCGCTTCACCGCTGATGAACGAGGCTCGCGAGATGCTCGTGCGCTGGGAGCAGAAAGACCCCGAGATACGCGGTCTGTGGGAGATGATGAACTCATGGGTATATGCCGGTTTCGACGAGACATACAAGCGTATGGGCGTCGATTTCGACAAGATATATTACGAGAGCCAGACCTACCTCGAAGGCAAGGAGAAGGTGCTCGAAGGGCTCGAAAAAGGCATCATGTACCGCAAGGATGACGGCTCGGTATGGGCCGACCTCACCGCCGACGGCCTCGACCACAAGCTGTTGCTGCGTGCCGACGGTACTTCGGTCTACATGACGCAGGATATAGGCACGGCCAAGCTGCGCTATCAGGACTATCCTATCGACAAGATGGTCTACGTGGTCGGCAACGAGCAGAACTACCACTTTCAGGTGCTGTCGCTGCTCCTCGACAAACTCGGCTTCAAATGGGGCAAGGACCTGGTGCATTTCTCCTACGGTATGGTCGAGCTTCCTGAGGGTAAGATGAAGAGCCGCGAGGGCACGGTGGTCGACGCCGACGACCTCATGGATGAGATGGTGGGCACAGCCCGCGAGGTATCGCGCGAACTGGGCAAACTCGACGGCCTGACCGAAGCTGAAGCCGAGGAAATCGCCGAAACGGTAGGTCTCGGAGCACTCAAATACTTCCTGCTTAAAGTCGACCCGCGCAAGAACATGACCTTCAACCCCAAAGAGTCGATCGACTTCAACGGCAATACCGGCCCGTTCATACAGTATACATACGCCCGTATACGTTCGGTGCTCCGCAAAGCGGCCGAGCAGGGTATCACCGCGTTTGACTACACCGGCGTGACACCCAACGAGAAAGAGGTGGCACTGATACAGACACTCGCCGACTTCCCCGCAACGGTGGCCGACGCCGGCAAGAAATTCGCTCCCTCAGTCATCGCAAACTATGTCTACGAGCTTGTAAAGCAGTACAACCAGTTCTACCACGACTGCCCCATCATGCGCGAGGAGAACGCCGGAGTGCGTGCCCTGCGTCTGGCATTGAGTGAAACTACCGCCCGTGTCATAGCACAAGGCATGGCATTGCTCGGCATCAAGGTACCCGAACGGATGTAATTAAACCGAAAGGGCATAATTAAGTCTAATATATACTTGCAGATGCAACATTTTCGTTATATTTGCGTATATAAAGTAAATACACTTAACAATCAATCAGAAATGAATTATTCCAACTATTCCGACACACAGTACACCCAGGCGCTCGACAGCAGGGTGTCGCAGGTGATGAAACGTGTCTATTTCAAAATGTTTCTGGCACTTTTAGTGACGGCACTCACCGCTCTCTGGGTGGCAAATTCGCCCTCCATGGCCTACAAAATGCTGTCATCATCGTCAATCTACTGGATTCTCGCCATTGTTGAAATCGGTCTGGTAATCGCCATTACAGCGGCTATCAACAAGATAAGTTCGTCGACGGCCACGCTGCTGTTCTTCCTGTTCGCGATAGTCAACGGCTTCACGCTGTCAGTGATATTCTTCGTATATTCACCCGGCTCGATAGCCAAGACATTCTTCATCACGGCAGGTACATTCGGCGCGATGAGCGTGTACGGCTACTTCACCAACCGTGACCTGACGAAAATCGGTTCGTTCCTTTTCTTCGCACTTATCGGTCTGATTATAGCCTCGATAGTCAACATCTTCGCCCACAGCGACACACTCGGCTGGGTCATCTCATTTGCCGGTGTACTGATATTCCTCGGCCTCACCGCATGGGACACTCAGAAAATCAAGCAGATGGCATCGGTAGCACCCAACGAAAGCTACGGCAAACTCGCCACTATCGGCGCCCTCTCACTCTACCTCGACTTCATCAACCTCTTCCTCTACCTCCTCCGCTTCTTCGGCGACCGCGACTAATTAGAGGAAAAGAAATAACAGAATCGAGTAGGTCGGGAAACGAAAGTTTTTCTGACCTACTTTCGTTTCCTTCCCT